>Ga0163111_10002875_pt1 | contig 11004 bp, 6 predicted proteins | sample CRUFie1St18metaG_FD_109645 | JGI IMG/M metagenome (GOLD analysis project Ga0163111, IMG submission 109645) | Marine microbial communities from the Costa Rica Dome - CRUD Field 142mm St18 metaG | ecosystem: Environmental > Aquatic > Marine > Oceanic > Photic zone | place: Costa Rica: the Eastern... | reverse complement strand
GCTGGTGTTTGTGTGGTATCAAAACTCCATATTGAATCCTTGGTGCTGTTCACCCCCGCAATAGTGCCTGCGAATATGGCCCAATGGTTACCACCGCTGGCAATGGCAAAAAAACCTGTGCTGAGATATTCATTTGAAGCGTGATCAAACACAATGATTTGTTTGTTGTCTTCTGTGCCCTGTTGTGGATCGTTGTTGATGTCGATGACTACTCCTGAATTTCCAGAAGCATCAATGATATTTGTTAATGCGTTAGTGCCTCCGGCTGGCTGAATAGTGGTTGTTGAGGTATCGCTTGGATTGAGCCACATTCTTAGATTGATGCCTAAGTTTGTAGGTGCCCAAGCAGTACTACCAATAGCACTTGCTCTACGTCCTGCGAAAAAACTACCTGTTGTTGACGATACTAAAGGCATTATGTGAAGTCCACCATCTGTCCAAGCACAACGTAAGAGCCACCATCATTTAATATCGTAAATGAGAATGAATCTATTCCGTTTGCAGTTCCTGTAGGAGCACTACCACCTTGCCATTCAATGGTTTGTACTGCGCCTCCTATTTGGACAGCGTTGACTTCATATGCCGTAGCACCCTGGTTAATAATTACTGTTAAATTTGTAGCATACTCGGCCGTTAAGTCGAGGTTTGTAAAGTTTGCTGTAATGGCGCCTGTTGCACCTGTGTGATAAAAAACGTGTCCGTTGTTACAATCATGATCTACTGTTCCAACTTGTCCTGTTAGTGTAGCAAACTTTTCTTCAACACCTTCTTCTATTTGTATGCCTCCTGCTGATGTAGAAAACTTTTTAGTACCGTCATAGTATAAATCTACACTACCGTTATTATTAAAGTAAGCAAAGTCTTTGGTTGTTGCGGCATTTAATAATCTAACAGTATTGCTTCTTAATTGTAGTTCACCTGTGGAATTTTGTATAATACTGTTAGTTGCGTTGTGCCAAATTTGTAAGTCATCACCAGCACCAAATATCGCTTTCTCATCGTCGGCAAGGTTAATATTACCACCTGATGTTAGTGCATCTGTTATTCCATACCCTGCTACTGTGGTTGGCTTGCTTGTCAATGAACTAAATGCTCCATCAAATGTGCTATAATCTGTACCTGCCACTGCCGCTGAAATGTTTCCTGAACCGTCTGATTTAACTATTCCTGTGATAGCACCTACTACTGGATCTGTTTCTGTATAACTTGTTAAGAAACTTGTTCCTGTAATAGTAGCACCTGTAAAGTCTACACTTGTTGCACCAGTAAAGTCAACTGCTCCAGTTGGTGCCATATTGTTTAATGTTGCCGCATCAGTAATTCCAAAACCAGCAAGTGTTGTTGGTGTTCCTGACAGCGAACCAAATGCACCATCAAATGCATCGGTAATGCCATAACCTGCTATTGTAGTTGGCTTGCCTGTTAAACTTGCAAATGATTGTGCTGGTACACTTGTTAAGAAACTTGTTCCTGTTATTGTTGCACCAGTAAAGTCAACACTTGTTGCACCTGTAAAGTCTACTGCACCTGTGAATGTCGGTGAAGCATTTGATGTACCATCAGTGATGCCATAGCCTGCAAGTGTTGTTGGTTTACCTGTTATTGAAGCAAACGCCTGTGCAGGTAAATTAGTTAATGCACTACCATCTAGTGCAGGCAAAGTACCTGTAATGTTTGCCGCTGGTATAGAACCGTTAGCACCGTCAATTAATAATGTAGAATCATCTGCAAATACAGATCCTATTATACTTTGTTGTATAGTAGCACCGCCGGCATTGTCAATACCAAGTTGTCCTTCTGCTACAACTACTCTGTTATATAATTCTGTAAAGTTTGTATTAACTTTGGTAAAGGCTGTTCTAATTGGATCTCCATCACCCTTGTTAGCACTTGAACCTATGTTTATGTTTTGTTGTGCCATTATACTCTCCCTACCACTGCTTCAACTACACCATGGCCGGGATCCTCTTTGGCCTGTAATGCTTTACCTATTACTGTTCCAGTTTTTGCATCATTGTTTCTAATTGCATGACCTGGAATAGTTGAACTTACAAGCAAGTCACCTTTTTGTACAATGCCCACTACCTTAACAGGAACTCTACCCTGTAAAGCAACAGCAGTTACATTGTCGCCTTCTAGTTTACTATTCATTAAGTAACCTGGATTCTCTGAAACAACACCTGCTACTCTTGTGTCATCTTTCATTGCAGTTGTAGTAACTTCTTTGTCACCACCAAATACTAAAACTGTACCTACTTCATATTCAGCATCTGCTAGATAGTTTTCTGCCAAGTCTGCATAACGAGCCGTTGTAGCAACACCATCAAATACACCTGCGTAAATTGTGTTGTAGTAGTTAGTTGAAGTACCAATATTGTATGTGTTATGTAATCCTGGTACAAATCCTGTTGAAGTTGTTTTAAGAACTAAAGCACCATCTGAAACAAATCCAATTTCACCTGCCGCAGTATAACCTGTGTTAGCACCTATACCAATACCAGTTCCGTTTGCATCAAGTTCTCCTGGTGCTTCAATAAATGAACTGTGTATCCAGTCAACTGCTAATCTACTTTCACCTGCTAGTGCAGAGTTAGTTTGGAAGAATCCTTGTGTAACACCTGTGTTACCAATATTAACACTTCCTGGAATATCAAGAGTTGGTGTTACAGTACCAGCCGATGTTAAGAATAATGCACCACCTGGTGTTGTAAATTGTACTTCAGTACCACTTGTATCTAGTATTAAGAAACTGTCTACTTTTAATCCTTGTACATCAGCATTACCACTTCCATCTGTTTTAACAAGTGCATTAGCGGCACCTGTTGTAGAAACAGTTTCCTGTACACCGCCACCTTCACTAACAATAGTTGCAAAAGGAACTTCAGCAATATCACCTGTGCTTGAATCTCCTGCCGCTCTACCTAGTGCAGTTCCGTCTGCGATGTTTACAATTTTATCGTAATGTAGATCACCATTTTGAATTTCTATAAATCCGTTTGTTGATGTAAATGTAGCACTATCAAAACTTGCAACACCTAAATCATTTTGTGTTATTCCTATTGCATTTGCTCTAGTACTTGCGGCATTAAGAGCAAGTTTAGTTTGTTGTATTCCTGCACTTGCGTTTACATCTGCATCTACAATACTGTCTGCGGCAATTCTATAATCAACTTCTGCCAAGTTAGCAGTCCTGCTGATTACAACATTTATATCACTTGCGGCCGCTTCAACTAGGTTGGCAAATTCCGCGTGTGGACCATCGTCTACTTGAGCACTAACTCCACCACCTGTTGATACAATGTCTTGTGTTGTAAATGCACCAGTACCAACTGTGTATGTTAATCTATTAAAGTTACTACCGCCTATAGTTACGTTTTGTACATCAACGATTGTACCAGTTGCATTAGTAAAGTTACCAGTGATGTTATCACCAACTTGGAAGTTACCACCTTGTGCTACCAATGTATAAATTTGATACTTGCCTGTGTGACCAAATAAGTTATTTGCACCTAAACTGTTTATTTCAACATCGACTAATTCTGTTACAGTATCACCTGCTTTAATTAATCCGTCAACATATGATTTTGTTGCCGCATCTTGTCCACCAGTTGGATCAGACATATTTTCAATTCTGTTTCCACCTAGGTTTAGATTTCCTGTTGCATTAGTTGTACCATCACGTGCTAGTACACCTGGACCAATTTGATTTGGTACAAGGTTACCACCGTGATCAAAACCTAATCTTCTGTTTACATATCCTCTAACTGCTGACTCTGTTGGAACTGTATCAGTTGCATTATCAGTCATGCCGTCGTCAGCACTAAATTCTGCTACAACAACACCACGTTTGAATCCAATACCATCTAAGTTACTTAAGGCAATACTTGCTGAGAAAGTAACTGTTCCTGTACCTTGGTCAACTGTAAAGAATCTACCAACACGGAAGAATCCATCTTGGTCTGTACTTACATAGAATACTCTACCTTTATCTCTTTCATCAACTTCTCTTCCTTGGTCTTTAGGTTGTGTAGGTTGTCCTAATACAACGTTTGGATAGTTTGAAGTGTTATATCCACCAGTACCAATATCTAGGAAGTCATGTCCTGTTGCTCTACATAGTGAAATGTTTACTGTAACATTACCACCTTCTGCCGCCGCTAAACCTGTTCTCAAAGTAATTACAGTAGTTGCATTAACCACAGGACTGTTAATACCTGTGCCACCGTAACTTGCATTAATGTTTGAACCTGCAACGTCTTCAATGTTTACAATACCAAAGCCTGTTTTTTGTTGATAGTTTAAAACTCTATGCTGTTTACCATCATGAGTGAAAATCATATCACCGGAATTTAATTGATCCAGTGTTGATTGGTTTAAAATACTTACTACTGCAATAGCAACGTCACCTTGTGTGTTACCTTGTGTAGTACCTGTTCCTGCGAATGCGTTGCCTGTTGCGTTTGCATTATCTACAACAAGTTTAATGTATTCATATGTTGAATCAAATCTAATTGCTCTTTGCTGTGCACCTAAGGCAGTACCAAGTGAGTCAGTAGTTCCAAAGTTAATAGTTCTGTAAACTTTAGTTGGTAACTGGTCAAATACCAATGCTGAACTAGGTCTTGAACTTACAGATTCAACACCGTTAAATGTATGTGTAAGATTTGCTCTTAAAACTCCAATAGTGCCATTTGCCGGAGCCGCTTTTAAACCTGTTGTGCTTGTACTGTCTGTACCTGTGGTAGCAAGGTTTACTTTATATACTGTTCCGCTTTGATAGTTTGATGAAACAAATTCAGTTGTTGACTGTACAGTTGTGACTTCATATCTAACAATACCTGTAACACCACCGTGATCGATTTCAATTTCTGAATTAGACTGAGGAACAAAAGGTACTTCATAAATGTACATGAACTTTTGATCAATTGCATGAGTAAAGTTTGCACCGTCGTCATAAATTTTAATTGGCACAGTCATATCGTTTGTTAGTGTAACGATATCTGCAACTTCGTTTGGATCTGATCCAGTTGCAACTAGACCATATTCACCATAAGCATTTGATCCGTTAAGTGATCTAATTTCACCACCTTTGTCTGCATAATAAGCCGCTTGACAGTAGTAAGTAAACTGCGATACAAGTTCTGATAAACCTGTATTTGTAACAACAGTACCATAACCTAAATCGTTAACCTGTGTAAAGTCGTTTGCCAACATACTTCTGTTACCAGCAGTTTGTAATGTAATATCTGCTGGAACCGGATCACTAAATCCATTACCACCATTAGATGTTGGATCAAGTAACATTGTGGCAGTACCTGCCTGTTGGTCATAGTTTGTAAATGCATTTACCTGATAACGTTTACCTTGTATGTAGAAAGGACAAGGTACTTGTGGTTTTCTAATTCTTAAACCTTCACCAAGTTGTGATTCAACATTTAAACTAAATGCATTATTAATTCCAGTAACTCTTGTTCTTAGGTTTCCTACAAAACCATCAATGAACATACCACCTGCAAAACGTTTCTTATTATTACTTGCTGAGAATGAAGTACCTGTTTGCATATAAGGTGATTTAGTTAATACAATACCTTGAGGATCAAGCACCGCCATAAATCCACCGTGCCCTGTAACACTAATATTTCTTAATATAGTTGTGTCGTTCATTAAGAACACATCCATATCTGCGTTGTTCTTAGCCGCACTTGAACTGTTAGTGTGATCAGTTAGATAATGGTAACCATAACTTGAAGAATCTAATGCAGGTAATGTGTTTAGACCATTTACAATAACACCTGAAATCATATTCATCAGTGTGTCTACTCTTGTGTTAGCACCCGCTTCTGCGTTCGTAGAATCTAATGTTTGTGTTGTTTTACTTTGTAAACTTGAATAAGCAGTATTTGTAAAAATAAAGTCTGTAACAATATCTCTTGCTTTGTCTAGTGCCGCGGCTGTCTGTGCCTGTTGTCCGCTTACATAACTTGTAGTACCTAAGAAATATCTACTTGCGTTTAAGTGTGTCTTTTCATTACCATTCCATTTTAGATCGTATTCAATGCCATCTAAAATTATTTTAGTATCTCTTTCACACTTTTGTTTGTCATAAGTGAAGCCGGCCCAAATACCTGTGTTTAATGCTACTTGTGAATCAATCCATGCAACAACTTCGTCTGCAATATATTCTTTATTGGAACGTAGTAATTCTCTAGCATTATCAAAATAGGTTGCTCTTAAATCAATTCCATCAAACTCTGGCTCTCTGTAAAAGTAAGTATCTTTCCAAATAGAAGTTGAAACACCTGATGCTGGTTTAACAATAACACGTCTAAATTCATCACCTTTTATAGATACACCTGCTGGCACTCTAATAGGAAACTGTTCTAGGTATGTTCCTGATTCAATGTGTATTGTAATATTTTTTATGGTTAATCTATTACCAAATTCTAATTCTTCACCAGCAACATAGGTTAAAGGTTCTAATAATTCTAGTGTGATTAAGTCTGCACTACCTACAGTATGATCTCTAACTGCACTTACAATTCTACCTACTGCACCTGACGTTTTACCTATTACAAGTTTACCTGGAATCAAATCTTGGTTAGTTGAAATGTTTTGATCTACATAACCTTGACCACCGTTTGTAATTGTAATGCTCCAAGTACTACCTTCAACAAGTTGTGGTGCACTTTTGTAAGAAGGACCAATAATTAAATCTCTAATAATATCCCATTTAGCACCTACTGAAGTTTGTCCTGCTAGATCAACAACTTGGTTAGTATCAGTTTGCTGAGTGTATGTGCTTTGATATAAGTTTGTTTCTAATGTGTTTGTAATAACTTTTGCATGAAGTTGTTTAGCAAAAGCAATCGAAGCCAATGTTTCTGTTTGTTGTGTAGTTCTTGCAATTTGTCCACTTGCTGAACTGTAATATCTTAGTCCTGCATTTCTACTGTGATAGTTTGCATTTAGTCCATCTAATAAGTCAAGAACAATACCGTCTGCTATGTAGCCTAAGTCTCTACGACATAGTGTTTGGTCGTATAAGAAGTTAGGATAAGTTTGATTAATGTAAGCAATAGTTTCTTCTACAATAAATGTTTTGTTTAAGTCTGTTAATATTTTTACTTCTTCGTAACCACTTGAACTTGTAACACCACTTGTAACAACCGTTGATTTTACACTTCCATTTGAATGTGTAATGTCTTGTACATATGGTCCAACTTTAATTGGACTAGTGTCAATAATTTCTTCTGCTTTTTCACAGGCTTTGGCAATAGTTTTGTATGCATAGTTCCAAGCACGACCTTCATTGCCTGCTGGTACGTTTGCCATTGCATCATCACCACTAGTTGCAACATAGATATTTGTTACTGATGGAAATGCACTATTGTCTACGTAATATTTTGTAACTGCTTGTAAATCTGTTTTACCATTTGGTTGACCTGCACCTGCAAATGAACCCGGATGGTCATGCAAATATAAAGCACCAGCCATATCGTCACCTTGACGTCTTACTGCTGATTGTCTTTGTATTGCTTCTGATGTTAGATAAAATCCTTGTAAATTGCTGTCATAAGCGGCATCAACCATTGTTTGTGTGCCACTACCAGCACCTGTTGATACACTAATTTTTACTCTGGTTTGATCATTTGAATTCTGTGCTTCATCTATTGTAGCATGGATACTTAATTCTGTATCACTTACATATCTTAAGTAATAGGTTGTACCAGTTGTTAATCCTGCGGCATCTGTGCCTGTTGAATTATATTTGTAAGCAATACCGTTTGATGTAGTACTAAAACCATGCCCGCCACTTACAACTAAATTACCATTTGAATAACTTGTAATTGTAAATGTATAACCTGATGCATCTGCAGGCTCTGGTCTTACACGAACTTGTCCTGAGGCACCTGGTGCTCCTGCACTTCTTAAATATCTGCCGTCAGCATAACCTTTGTTAATTACTAAATCGTCTAAACTAAAACTTGTGCCATGAGTACTGTTCATTGCATTTAAGGCACTAGTTGTTACTGGTGCATTTGCAATCGCTTGGTTAGCCGCGTTTAGTGGTCCACCTAAACTTGGAGTACCATCTGTACTGATTACTGATCCTGTGTTTGAAATTACAATTTGTGTTGGACTTGTTGAAGCAATAGTCATTCCTTGACCAGCAACAAGTGATTTCATTTCAATTGCACTACCTTGTGCATTTGCCATTGGAATTGTATATGGTGTCAATGTATCAGGAACATCACTTAAACTAGTAAAGTTTATTTGTCCGCCTACACCAAAGACTGCGTACAGTTCTGTGAAGTTTTCGTTTACCTTATTAAAGGCTTCACGTATCGCGTCACCGGTATTATCGTTACCCTCTGTACCAATATTAATAATTTGTTTTGCCATATTTTATTCCTAAAATCCTACTGATTCGCCGCAACCACAACTTGATGTAGATGCAGGATTGCTAATATCAAAATAAGAACCAAATACTTCTTTTTTGTAATCTACTATTGAGCCTATCAAGTACATAACACTCATACTGTCGATTACAAACTTTCCTTTATCTAGTTCAATGACTTCGTCGTCTGCTTCAACTGAGTCTACTAAACTCCAATCATATTTAAAACCTGCACATCCACCGCCTTGTAATGCTAGTTTTACTGCGGATTTTTGATGTTCGTCTAACATAGACTGCATCTGAGTCTTTGCACTATCTGTTAAAGTAACTACTGTCATATACTTATTTACCAATAATTCTATAATCTTAATGTAAATAGAAATCCATTATAAATATGTTTATGTTTTTACGAACAGAACAAAAAGTACAATATTTCATGCGTAAAGGAAAAAAGGGTCAACATCACCCTTATAAACGCAAAAAAACACTATGCGTATTTGAATGTGATAATTGTCATGATGAATTTATTAGAGATAAAGGACAAGTTGATCCTAAACGTCTAAGTGATGAATATTCTCACGTATGTCCAAAATGTGAACCTAAAAGATTTGCACAAAAGGCTGGTGTTAAACAAAGAAAGAAATTAAATTTAACTGTGGATAGTATGGATGTTGACCTAAGTAAATTATAGGCCAACACCCTAATTGATTATTTCTCAGACTTCCAAATAGTCCAAGCGCCATAGGCAATAGCCGCATAGGCTAAGATACCTGCCAAAGGTTTTGCAATCAATACAATTATACCAAATGCAATTAGAACTGCTCCGTCCCAGGAAGTTCTTTCTTTGAAAGCGTCAGATACCCAAGATTTGAACTTATCTATCATATTATTCTCCTTTGTTATATAAAGTAATTACACCACAGGCTAGACGATCTCCTGCGTTTCCGGTCTTTTTTGATTCAGCATCGCCGCCTTTACCTAGATCATCTTCATCTTTGTGTATCACAAAAGATCTTCCAATAATAGAATTTTCTCCAGTTAATGCTATACGTTTTGCTGTGATTTGAATTTGGGCAACACCATTCTCGTCTGCCTCGATGTTACCTAAATCTCCTACGTGGCCGTTTTCAAGGTCTCCATGATCTACTCCATCAGGATTAAAATGTGCGCCTGCTGACTCACATCCTTTACTTAAATCGCCATATTCGTGAACATGAAATCCGTGTAATCCTTTTTCTAATCCACTTACTTTACCGTAAACTAAAGTAGGACCACCTGGTTTCTGTGATAATAAGATTGCACCTTTTACAGAATCACTATGCTCTAATTGGCAAATGCCATAGATAGTTTCTTGTGCTTCAGATAATTCGCTTATTCTGTTACAAGTACAGACATCGGCTTTTGTTCTTTGACATCGTTTGAGTTCTGTAAATCGCATACTGTATTTAGCCAGTAATCATGTAACCTAATACTCGCAAGGTTCTTTGCTTTAGACTCTACCATAATATCTGCGTAATCCCAGAATTGTAATGCCCAGTCATTTACTGCATTATTCCACATAAAATCACTGTGGGCACGTAGTTTTGCTTTCTTGTAACCTTCTAATAGCAACATATCCATAGTAGGTTTTTTGTTAGCATCAAAGTCTACAAGTATATCTTCACGTGATACAGAATAATGTATTACAGGTCGTACACCACGCCACGAATCAATTATGCGAGAAAATCTATCGTCGGTTGGCTGAATATATTCACCCGTTTTGACCCAGTGATGGTGTATGTCAAGAACGAGTGCGAGTTTATGTGCAAGTTCAATACTTGCTTCGATGCCCCACGACATTTCGTCGTTTTCAATCGTAATCGTGTTTCTCGCCTCCGGAGATAGTCTTGGGTATGCGTCGAGGATACCGGCTGGACCTTTACGGCCTGCGATGTGTACATTGATTTTAAAGTCCTGGAATTGTCTACCGTATCCCATCCACCTTGCAACGTCAACATGATATTCAAACTCCTCTATACTTCTATTTACAATATCGGGGTTGTCAGATGCAAGAACAGTAAACTGACCAGGATGCATAGACAACCGTACATCCAACTCCCTTGCACGTTCTCCGACCCTAGCGAAATGCTTTTCGCAATATGCTCTGACGTCATCTTTACGCCAAAAATAACTCCAAGTAGGCTCAGTATATACAGGCAGAACATCACTGCCAAGCCTAACCATTCGTAAATCATTGTCTAATCCTCCTACATACTCTATGAGGTTACCAAACGCCTTGATGTTGTGTACCATTAGATCCCATAGGCGTTGTTCAGCAACTTCACGTGTTTGTCTATTTAACCAAGCAACAGTTGTGCAACGATTGTTCAATGGACGTTCAATCTCTTCAAGAAGTTTTTTCTTAAGGGTTTGATCTGAGTGCATGAATTTACAGGCAAAGCCTATGCGTTTAATCATTTATGTCTTTTGCTCCTTTGTAATAAGTATTCAGCAACTCTATAAATCCTATGTAAATTTGTAACATCTTGTTTCCAGTATTTGTCCATAAGTGGTTGTGCTATTCTTCTGACTGCTTTACTTCTTTTACTTTCTCTTACACCTGCTTC
>Ga0163111_10002874_pt1 | contig 11006 bp, 18 predicted proteins | sample CRUFie1St18metaG_FD_109645 | JGI IMG/M metagenome (GOLD analysis project Ga0163111, IMG submission 109645) | Marine microbial communities from the Costa Rica Dome - CRUD Field 142mm St18 metaG | ecosystem: Environmental > Aquatic > Marine > Oceanic > Photic zone | place: Costa Rica: the Eastern... | reverse complement strand
GGTAAAAACAGCAAATATGTCTGCAGATGCTCAAGCTAAACAAATTTTAAGTTCAGGATTACAAATACCCGGATTTAGACGTGACGCCAGAGTATTAGAGTCAATTTTAAATAGATATATTCCTAGTCTTACTGTAATGGGTGGTGCATTAGTCGGAGTATTAGCAGCATTAGCAGATTTATTAGGCGCTTTAAGCAGAGGTACCGGAATATTATTGGCAGTTATGATTATATATCAATTCTATGAACGTATTGCAAAAGAACATGCAATGGATATGCATCCTTCTTTAAAGAAAATTATGAGTAGTGATGACTGATGGATCCATTTTATACTATATTACTTGTCGCATTCCTTGTTTCTTTAATTATAACCATATTCAATAAAATGCTCATTGATCAAAATTTGATGAAAGAGTTAAAAAAAGATATTAAAAAATATCAGGCAGAACTCAAGAAAAATAAAGATAATTTGGCTAAAGTTAAGGAAATTCAACCAAAGATGATGAATTTATCCATGAAGCAAATTAAAATGACTTTTAGGCCAATGAAATACTATTTTATTCCAATTCTTATCTTATTTAGCTGGTTAAGAAAAACCATGGAAGGAAAAACTATACTTTCTTTCGGATTCTGGCCGTATAATTTAGGCTGGTTGGGAACCTATATTATATTTTCAATATTTTTCTCAACTTTTTTAAGAAAAATATTAAAATTAAATTAATATGAAAATTATTGTTCGTCAAAAAGCCAGTTATAAAAAATATAAAAATAAAAATTTTCAAGAATTAATGAATCATTCATTAGTTTTATTAAATAAAGAAAAAGGTATATCTTCAAGAAATTTTACCAGATTTTTACTGGACTTGGGATTCAATAAAGCAGGCCATGCAGGAACCCTGGACCCTAATACCACCGGAGTTTTACCCATCTTATTAAATAGAGGAAATAAAATTTCTTCAATTCTATCTTTATCAAAAAAGGAATATATTGCAACTATGATTGTACATAAGGATTTTACCAAGGATATGATTGAATCAACATTCAAATCATTCACCGGAGAGATAGATCAACTAGTACCAAAAATTTCTGCCGTAAAGAGACAAGTTAGAAAAAGAAATATATATTCAATAAAGCTAATTTCAATTAATAACAGACTTGTAAAATTTAAAGTCCTTTGTCAAGCAGGAACATATATCCGAAAATTAATTCATGACATGGGAGAATCAATGGAAACTGGAGCACATATGATCGAACTTGAACGAACAAAAAGCGGTCCCTTCAAATTAAATGAATGTTTATCCAAAGACGAATTTATCAAGTTATTCAATAAAAAAAACATCAATTGCTTTAGGCCTCTTGAGGATGCAGTTAAGGATATAAACAAAGTTTGGATTGATGACGGAGCAATAATTCCTTGGTTCAAAGGATCACCAATTTATTTTAAGGGCATTCTTAAATTTACTTCAGATATAAAACTTAATAGTAAAATAGCAGTATTTAATACTTCAAATGAATTAATTGGAATAGGAATATCAAAATCTAATTCTGATGATTTTTTGAATAAAGACGAAGGGATAGCTTTTAGAAATTACATTAACTTAATATGATATGGAAAAAGAATTATTGGAGATAATTTGTTGCCCAGATGATAAAGAGGATCTAAAATTAAAAAAAGATAAGTTAGAATGTATGAAGTGTAAAAGAATATTTGATATTAGGAACGGTGTTCCCGTTCTTTTACCGAAGTATTTTGATTAACACCCTTTTCTATAACTTTTTTTACTTTTATTGGATTCTTTATATAGTGAAATACTAAGTCAGAATGTCCCCCGGATTGAGTATATAGATGTATGTGACCATAATTAAATATAGAACCAAATGCCGGTTGGTGAACTTTTACAGAAACTATATTATTAAATTTAACTCCTTTCGAATGCTCACCAATAATACCATGCCTCGCAATGACTCTATCATTTGTTATTACAAGATGAGTTGATATCTTTTTTAGAAATGCATGTATCAATGGAAAAATTAATGGCGAAAAAACTAATTCTTTATGAAATTTCATCCAAGACGGAACTTCAACATACATTAATTTTTCATCTTTGTGAAGATGGCGATTTATTTTATTCTTCATATTAAATCATATACCGCGCCTATATAAAATTAATTAACTTTTTAAACATATATTGAAGCAGATACTCAGGCCGAGATCGCATAGCCAGGTATTGCGCAAGATTGGAAATCTTGTCCCATCGGGATCGTGGGTTCAAATCCCACTCTCGGCGTATCATGTTTTTTATTTTTGTTAGAAAATATTTATCAAAAGCTTTAAAAATGACACTGAAAATAGAAAGTCATGGCTGATAAAGCAAATTACAGAGAAATTATAAGATTAGGAGATAAAGATATATCTGGAAAAATACCTATGGGACACGCTCTGACACTACCTAAGGGTTCTTCTTTTATGACAGCCAATGCAATCTGCTATAAACTAAAATTAGATAGAAAAATGAAGTGCGGTGATTACACTCAAGAAAAAATAAATGAAATTGAAGATTGTTTAAGAAATCCTCAAAAATATGGAATACCAGTTTGGTTATTCAATAGAAGAAAAGACAGAGCATCTGGTGAAGATCAACATTTACTTTCTTCAGATTTAGATTTAAGAAAACAATTTGATATCAGATTATTAAGAAAAATTAAAACATATAAGGGAGTTAGACATGCTGCAGGTTCAAAGAAAGTAAGAGGACAAAGTACAAAATCAACTGGTAGAACGGCCGGTGTAGCAACTAGAAAGAAAGATAAGAAATAATGGGATTAGTAAGAAAACAAAGAAGAAAGTATGAAACGCCAAACCACCCTTGGCAAGCACAAAGAATTGAAGAAGAAAGAAAAATCATTGAAGAATATGGTTTAACAAATAAAAAGCAAATTTGGAAAAATGCATCAATATTAAGAAATTTCAGAAAACAAGCAAGAGAAATTACAAAATTAAGAGGCGAAAAAAAAGATAGCAATTCAAAGATTTTAATTCAAAAATTAAATAGATTAAATTTAATTAAAACAGGATCAAAGTTAAGTGATATTTTAAACTTACAATTAAGAGATGTTCTTGAAAGAAGATTACAAACAGTAGTCTATAAAAAAAATTTATCAAATAGTATTAAACAAGCAAGACAATTTATTCTACATAAAAAAATTTCAGTAAACGGTAAAATAATTTCATCACCGTCTTATTTAATAAATGAAAAAGATAAAATAGAATATAAGAACGGATTTTCTCCAGTATTAACTACTGTAGTGGAATCAAAGACAAAAAAGATAGAGGAAGTTGAAGTAAAAGAAAATTTAAGCGTTGAATCAACTGAAACTCCGGAGGTAGCTAAATAAGATGGCAAAAGAAGATTATGTTGGAATTGCAAATATATATTCATCATATAATAATACAATAATTCATGTTACTGATATAACAGGATCTGAGACATTATCCATCGTATCAGGAGGACAAATAACAAAACAACAAAGATTAGAAGCTCATGCAAATACAGCAGTTGTTGCAGCAAAAAGAATTGCTGAATCAATTAAAGAGAAAGGTATGAGACAATTACACGTAAGAGTTAGAGCACAAGGAGGACATAATGGATCAAGATATCCGGGACCAGGAGCTCAACCAACAATTAGAACATTAACTAAAAACGGAATAAAAATATTATCAATCGAAGATGTTACGCCAATTCCACATGGCGGATGTAGAAAGAAAGGTGGAAGAAGAGGTAGAAGAGTATGAAGTTTACTGAATTAAAATCAACAGAAAATGAATTACATTTAAAATTTGAAAATACAACAGAGGAATTTATGAATATACTAAGAAGGTCAGCTTCTTATAACATAGATACTTTTGCAATCGAAGATGTCTATTTCACCAGTAACAATTCTGTAATGTACGATGAATTAATCGCACATAGATTAGGATTATTAGTTATTAAAGCAGATCCAGCAATAAAAGATTTAGATGATCCCAAAATTGAATTTAAATTACATAAAAAAGGTCCACATACAGTTAGAGCAAAAGATATTGAAATAATCGGAAAAGGAGTAGAGTTTGTTAATCCACATGCTCCAATTATAATGCTTTCAAAAAATCAAGAATTGGAATTTCACGCAGTAGCTAAACTTGGAAAAGGAAAAGAACATATGAAGTGGAGTCCAGGAAATATATATTACTTCCATTATCCAAAAAACGCAAAAGGAAATGAATCTTTGGAAGAATTAAGACAAATGATTGATAGTCAAAAAATAGATAAATTTAAAAAGGATTTAGACAATTTCATATTCGTGATAGAATCATGGGGTCAAATGACACCAAAAGAGATACTATCTCAGGCATTAGCTGAAGTTCAAGTGTCTTTAGATGCTTACAAACTTTGAGCACGCAGAGGTGCCGGAGTGGTCAAACGGGATGGGTTTAGGTCCCATTGGCTTAGTGCCTACGCAGGTTCGAGTCCTGTCCTCTGCATAACATAGGAGAAAAAAATGTACGGAACATCAAACGTCAATTTAAGAATTCTTATAGCTAGTCTTAAGAAGAAATCAAATTTTTGGAAAAAAGTTTCAGAATTATTATCTGTACCTGCAAGAAAAAGAATTACCGTTAATTTAGGAAAGTTAAATGATTATAAAGATGGAGATATAGTCGTTATTCCCGGAAAATTAGTTGCAGGTGGACAACTGGATAAAAAATTAACAATTTCCTGTTGGAGATTTTCAGAAGCAGTTTTAACAAAAATAAAAAATTCCGGTTCAGAAGTTGTGTCCTTACATGATTTAGCAATGAAAGATTCTAACGGTAACACTTTGAGGTTAGTAGCATGATAGTTTATGATGCATCCGATCTTGTTGTTGGACGATTATCTAGTCACGTTGCAAAACAATTACTATTAGGTAAAGAAATTAAAATCATAAATTGTGAAAAAGCAGTTTTAACTGGATCAAAAACAACATTAATGTCTAAGTTTGGAAATTTTAAAAATATCGGAAAACCATTTCACGGTCCTTTCACTCCGAGAATGCCAGACAGAATATTAAGACGATCAATAAAAAGAATGTTACCTCATAAGCTAGCCCGAGGCAGAGAAGCATATAAAAGAGTAATGTGTTATATCGGTACACCAGAAGAATTAAAAGACCAAAATATTCAAACTTTAGATGATGCAAATTTAACAAGATTAAAATCATCAAACTATACAAAATTAGGAGATCTTTCAAGATTAATTGGTAAATATGACAAATAAAATTATTATTGCAACTGGAAAAAGAAAGAAAGCGGTAGCAAAAGCTATACTAAAAAAAGGTGATGGTAGTGTTTTTGTTAATTCAGTTTTTTTACCAAACATGTCTCCGATGATGTACAAACAAAGAATTGAAGAACCTATTTTAATATCCGGTGATTTAGCAAAATCAATTGATATAACTGTTAATATTAAAGGTGGAGGACAGTCAGGGCAAACTGAAGCAGCAAGATTAGCTATTGCTAAAGGACTAGTTGAATATACTGGTTCAGAAGAATTAAAAAAAGCTTATCTAACTTACGACAGACATTTACTTGTTGCAGATGTTAGAAGAAATGAACCACATAAACCAAATAAATCTTCTCCTAGAGCCAAGAGACAAAAATCCTATAGATAATGATAATTCCAATAAGATGTTTTTCATGTGGTAAACCGGTTTCTCACGTATGGGAAGAGTTTAAAGAAAAATATGATTCAAAAAAAGATTTAAAGAAGGCCTTAGATGATGCAGGACTGAAAAGACAATGTTGCAGAGGTTTATTTTTATCACATATTGATACAGTAGAAATAATTTCCCAATATAAGCGAGGATAAATTTTTATACAATACCAAGATTCATATGTATATGGATCTAAATTTATTCGTATTAATTTACATATTATTTTTTATTTTTTCAATAAAGATTGGGCTATTTGAAAGAAAAGGATTAATTCTTATTAATGAAGGTAAATACGGATTAAAATTAATGAAGAGTTTGTCAAAAAAGTTTAATTGGAATTTTTTTATCTATCCATCAATAATACTTGGCTATTTAGGATCATTTTTTATGTTATATATATTAATTGATAGTTTATTTAGCAAAACTGCCTCCGTTTCACCAGTTATCCCTGGAGTAAGAATACCTGGATCAGAATTCTTTTTGCCATTCTGGTATGGTTTATTGGCAATATTCTTATTATTAATTATTCACGAAACTGCACATGGTGTAATATCATATTACTACGGAGTTAATGTAAAATCTAGCGGTTTTGGGTTATTAACAATTTTACCTTTTGCTTTTGTTAAACCTGAAGAACGTAAATTAAATAAATTAAATTCATTTAAGAAAGTAGCAATTTATTCAGCAGGCGCATTTGCAAATATTTTGACGGCAGTACTTGCAACATTGGCAATTTTTTCATTATCATTTTATGTAGCCGATCAAGTTGAGATTGATAATTTGGAAGTAAACTATTTAATTGAAGATTATCCCATTTCTTCTTCAGAATTGGCGGTTGGAGATAAAATAACACATCTCGATAATATGCCGGTAAATGACTACTCAAAAATTTTTAACTCAAAGAATAAGGGCGACTCAATAATAATTGAAACCGAATCCGGTGAAACTTTTGAAGTAAATTCAGTTTATATTGACGAAGCTAATCCCGCTAAATTTGGAATTGGATTTCAATTAAACTATGATTCTTCCAACAATTTTATATCATTAATATTGAATTTAATAAGTTTCCTGTATTATTTCTCTATTTTGAGCATTGGTGTAGGTTTATTTAATCTATTACCTCTGGGTCCATTAGACGGAGGAAAGATGTTTTATGAGCTTTCTGGAAAAATATTCGGAAAATATTATCAAAACAAAGTATTTATTTATGTTTCTCTCATTACATTTCTGTTATTAATTTGGAGTTTGTTGAGACCAATCACACAAACCTTTATTTAATAGCATTAGCTTAGGTAATTACAAATGTTGGATATTGATCAGATTAAACAAATATTAAGTAATATGAATTTTGAACTTGAAGAAAATACAGAGAAAGTTCTAAATATTTTAATTGAAAATGATATTATTTCTGAAAATGATATAGCTGAGAAGTTAGAAGTTAAGATTAATGGTGCAAGAAAAGCATTATATAAGCTAAAAGAAATTGGATTTGTAGAATATACCAAAGAACGAGATGAAGAAAAAAAATGGTGGTATATTTATTTTTGGAAATTGAATCGTGGAAGGCTCCTTGAAATATATCAAAGATATAAGGAGAAAAGAGTTAAAGAAATTATAAAAACAGTAAAAGAAGAAAAAGAATATTCTTTTGAGTCTAAGTCTGGTGATAAATATACATATGATGCTGCATTGTCAATGAATTTTATTTCTGAAGATGGAAAGCCATTAGTGGAAATAAATAATTATGAATTTTTGTCTAATTTAGATGAAGAAATGCATAAATTAAATTCAGAAATTGAAGAACTTAAAATTTTAAGGTCAGAGTATAAAGCTGCTACTGAAGTTATTGAAGAATAAAAGTAGCCCCGCCCGGATTCGAACCGGGGTCTCAAGATCCAAAGTCTCGAATGATTGACCACTACACTACGGGGCTTTAATTTTAGATTATTTATATATTTTATAAAGATTATGTTCAGAAATATTTATTTATTACGGATTTAAATTTCTTTTTATCATTATATTGAATACTAATTTTGATTTTATCATCTCCTGTATTTACAAAGTTAAATAATGATTCTCTAAAATTATTTAATTCAGATTTTAAATTTTCAAATTTTTGATTTGTATTAACTTTGATAATTGTATTATAATCATAATTTAATATATTTTTATTAAAAATACCAATTTTTCTTAATTTTCTAATTGAACTTCCTTTAGTTAGCCTTTTTTTCATAATTCTTTCCACATGTAATGATCTTTTAACTTATATCCGTGCACATTTTTATAATATTCTCTTACGCCCACTCCAGATATAACCAACATTTCCTTTCTTCCATGATTTTTTGCTATTTTTTCAGCCTCTTTAAGTAATTTTGAACCCCAACCTTTGTGCTGAGTATCTTTACCATCTTCCCCAATTTCAGTAACTGATCCATAAACATGAAGTTCTCTTATCATTGCTTCGGAACGTTCCCCTAATCTTAGTCTGCAAAATCCAAGTAAAATATCATTTTCAGAGTCTTCAGCACTAATGAAATATTCATCTCCTCCGCTAGCTCTATATTTTTCAACGAATAATTTAACATTTTTCGGAGTTATTTTTTTTCTTTTATATACTTGTCCAGATTCTCTAAATCTTATCTCTTTGATTGGATGATCTTCCTTTATTAGTTTATTTTCTACAATTTCTCTTAAATTACCCTTCTTTGGGCCAGCTCCAATGTGCTGAGAAGGTATATCTCTTTGTACTCTCATTAATCTTACCCATTTTGGAGATTTTTTATATGCATAATCTATAATTTTTGAATAGTACTCTTCATCTTTCGGCTCATAATCACCAGATTTCCATTGATCATATAATTCAGTATTTGGCATAACTAACGTTGGATAAATCTTAAACATGTCGGGTTTAAACTCTTCATCTTCAAATATCATATCAATTGCTTTAAGATCCCTCTCCAATGTTGAATTAGGAAGGCCAGGCATTAAATGATACAGTATTTTAAATCCAGCTTCTTTTAGTTCCTTTACAGCATCTTTGAAATCTTGAACACTATGACCTCGATTAACTGCATTAAGCACATCATCATATGGTGCTTGAAGACCCATTTCAATTCTTGTACAACCCAATTCCAAGAATTTGTCAGTGAATATCCAGTCTGGTCTTGTTTCTATTGTAAGTCCAATACATCGATTTTCTGTAGTCTCATTTATTTTTTTTGCTTCAGATAAACTTTTAGATACTTTACCATTAAATCCGTCAAAGGCACCTTTTATGAACTCCTTTTGATAGTCCCAATCGTAGGACGGGAAAGTTCCTCCTTGAACTATTAATTCATTTTTGTCAGTTATATGTCCAGTTTTAATTAATGAATTAATTCTTTCTGAAACTATTTTAAAAGAATCATAATTATTTCTCATTGATCTCATAGTTGAAGGTTCAAAACCAGTATATGATTTTGGTGCATTTTTACCTTCGGGACAGAAGGTACATCTGGCAGGACAACCATTCGGTTTTGGCATTATTGCTATAACTGAAACACCAGCAAGATTTCTGACGGGTTTCGTATTAAGAAATGGCCTTAATTTATGTTGTTCTTCTTCATTCAACACAGACCAAATTTCTGAATTAAGTGGCATTTTATTTTTAGTTTCTCTCGACCAACTTCGTTTAATTGATTCAATCTTCTTTTTAGAAAGTTTTTTTTCTTTCAGTAAGGTATTTACTAGATTCTTCATAAAAAATCCCATAATTTGAGTTTAAAAAAACTTCGATTAATCATTCAATTCTTCATCATTTAAATTAAAGTTTTCAATCCATTTATGTTCAAAATAATTTTTTAATGTATTTCCAAAATATGATGAATTTACCCAAAAACCAATATCATAAGAAGGATGAGTTTCCATATCATCAGTTAACATAAATACTACATTTTTTCCATCAACAATACAAAATCTTGATTTTATATCCGGATGATTCTTTACTTCAATATTTTCATTTAATTCAAAATTAAGATCAGATTTATTTAGTTTAGGAGATATAATTCTTATTTTAATTCCTCGATAAATTGCTTTTTCAAATATCGGTCTCAATGATCTCAATTTTCTAATTATGCCGTCTTCACTCGTTATTATATCAACAGAGTATTGCGCACTTTTAATTATGTAAGATAATTGATCGTATATATTATGTCTGCCTTTCAATGCCCCGGAGAAATCCGTTATTTGCATGGGTTCGATACCTTGATTATATAATTCATTTAATTCATCCATAATATCGGAATTAGAAATTTTTTCCAGTCTTTTTGAAAATTTTTCCAGATCCTTTTCTATTTTTTTATGTACTCGAGTTATTACTTCTCGAGGAGGTATGGCAATATATTTTATGGGTTTTTCAGGTTTAACAATTACAAAACCCTTTCTTTCTAAACTTTCAAGTACGTCATAAGTTCTCGATCGAGGAACATCCGCTATATCACTCAATTCCCCTGCAGTTGACATACCCCGAGAGAGTATTGCAGTCCAAAGTTTTACTTCATATAAATTAAGAGAAAAATATTGTCGTATTTTGTTCAAAAATTCTTCATTTATTATCATTATAATTACCTTATATGATTATTTTAATTTTTCTTTATAATGATTTCTTCATTTAAACCTCGGTTAAAGTTTCTAGTTTAATAAAATCGGCGTTTCTAAGTTCTAAAAATTTTGAATTACTAAAGTAAAGTATATTTGAATCAATAAATTCATTTTTTAAGTCCAGATAAGTATCTTCTGCAATTATTGAGCTTACAATAATAATCTTGTTTTTGTCTTTTTTATCAATATATATTTTGAATCCATCTTTGTAGTCTTCAGATAATTTATTTTTAATTTTAGTATAGGTTTCTAATTCGTCGGAATAAAATATATTTTTTAATATCTTAAATTCATCTGAATTCCTATTTATTTCATAAAACTCTATTTTCTCTTTTCCGTCCTTATATACAATATTTGAATCTTTAAGTTTTTGAATTATTCTGTATGTTGTAGCCAAACTAACACCTGTATCTCTTGATAAATCTCTAAGATAAAATCTACCTCTTTTTTTTAATAATTCTGAAAGTATCGTTACTATTTTTTCATCAAAAATACTAGCCAAAAGAGCTTTTTTCATGTTTTAATTATGAAACATTATTATAAAAGTGTTTTGAAATAAAAACCCCTTTTCAGATATTGAACTACATTTCAAAACTATGTTTTAATAATTAAACATCCAAATCATATTTAGAACAT
>Ga0163111_10002873_pt1 | contig 11007 bp, 5 predicted proteins | sample CRUFie1St18metaG_FD_109645 | JGI IMG/M metagenome (GOLD analysis project Ga0163111, IMG submission 109645) | Marine microbial communities from the Costa Rica Dome - CRUD Field 142mm St18 metaG | ecosystem: Environmental > Aquatic > Marine > Oceanic > Photic zone | place: Costa Rica: the Eastern... | reverse complement strand
CCTCCTCCTCAACATCGTCCTCGATGCCACTCCTCCACGTCGTCCCATCGGCATCTGCATCACACGTGTTCTCACCGTCGTCTGAATCGTCGTCGCGTGGTTTTGAGCTCGCGCGACCACGCGCGGTGTCGTTCCCAACATCATTTCTTCTTCTTCTTCTTCTTCTTCGAATTCTTCTTTCGACAAAAAGCGAGACGATAGTATTACCAAAGACGCGCGTAATAATGTGAACGAATTCGCGTCGAGAATTTCAAAAAAATGTTGACGTGTCCAACCCTAAATGTAGGTAATGTAGGACCCTAAATGTAAACGAAACTTTGAAAGAGGAGGGGAGGACTTTGAATTACTTATTACGACGACGACGTGCATTATTAAAACGTTCTCTTGGAAACAACGCCGGGGTACCCTCTCCAGACTTTCCCGACGTCTGGGTGCCACCCTCTGGCACCGACGCGTAAGGCGGGGTGCGTATAAATATCCCCGCCGAAATCCGTCGCCGGCGCTTTGACGGTTTCGCCGAGAGGGACGGACCACGATCGAGCGTCGCCGAATTTTGCGACGATTTTTTGCCACGACGTGTAGAGATAATACGGAACCGTGAGATAGAGAACCATCGCCGGGGCGTAAGCACTTTTTGAAAACAACACAGACGAGACGAACGTCTGCGCGATTAACAACGACCACATGATCAATTCAGAGCACGAGTAAAACACCGTGCCGTTGGATTCGTACCCGCGTTCGTACACGTATAACAAATGGTACCTCCAAATGATAAAATTGGTGAGGAAAAAGAACGCGCACACCAATGCAATTAACGGCGCGATGACGGAAAACGTCAAGCCAAGTAGAATAATCACCGAAAACAGACCAGCTTCTCTCCCGGCTCTCATTTGTCGAGGCGAATATTTCATGGTTCGATCTCTTTTCGTTGGTGTGCACCCAAAGCAACACCGTAAATACGTGTTAACGGTGTAACAAATCACGCCTGGATGTGGAAATATCAACCTGTACGTTGGAATAAACACCGCTCGGTAGAAAACGAAGGATAAGAAGAAATTCGAAGACAGCGGCAAGACGGTGCCGAATTGTTGCTGCAAACTGCTCACCGTGGTGCCATTTTGCAACGCTTGTTGCAAAATCCCGGAAACTGCCCCGCCGAGGATGCCACCGATTAACATGTTCAACAAACCCCACAAATAGTAGAATTTCATGAACCTTTGATCGGTGGCAGAAAGAGACACCTGCACGTTTTGTGCGTGTACTAAATACAAGAGGAAGAAGGACACGGCAAAGACTTCCCATAACGTGAGCAAAATCGGCGGCAAGATACCAGAAACCAACAAACGCAACCCTGCAACTTCTTCGTTATCACAATACCATTCCAAGAAAGATTCGATGTTGTCGCTTGGAGCTTTCAAGGTACACGCGGAGGTGATCATGGTGGCAACCAAAGTCGACGGCGTGAGAATCAAAATGACAATCGCCGGGTAAACAAACACGAAACGAACGAACGAGGTTCGTTTCGGTTGTAACAACGTTTGCCAATTTATATCGGATGGACCAGGCGCTGGATGGACGACGAATTCGTTCGCACCGCCTCGGTGTAACAAACACTGCGCGGCCATGGCAGCTGCCGTTTGCGTTTCAAACACTGCAAAAGCCGACGGACCGGGGACGCCGTTCCAGGCTTTTTCTCTTTCCTCGAGAATCATCGAGTCCACGACTTCCAACTCGTGCTCTAGATCCGCCAGTTTCGTCGAACGATCCGTGCTTGTTTCCTTCTTTTTTCTGTGGGGTACAGTGAAAAACGTCGGGCTTTTACCTACGGACCGATTCGATTGTGCTTCGATGTCCTGCAATCTTACGCGTTCTTTTTCACCTTTGTCGTGCGTGTTCTCTGCGCTTCTTTGTTTCAGAGAACTCATTTCTCTTCCAAGCTCAGCCATTTTCTGCGGGTCCTCACCGAACGCTACACATTTCCCACGCATTTGTACGAGCTTGTTATTAATCTCGTCTCTCTGATCTAACAAACGATCGGTTTGTCGATGGTCGTACACCGGAATCATACCGCGAAATTCAGTGCCAAAAACTTCGTTGAACATGAGTTCCATCGTCGCGTACTGTTCATCCGCGTACGCCCTGCTCGCTTCTTTTTCCTTCTCTTCGATTTCTCTCACCGAGGCGGAATTCAAGCTCGATCCAAATTTGTCGAGAAATTTCGGGGAGAGTTTACTCCTCAAACTCTTGTGTCGTTTTGATTTAAACTTTGGAATGTTGGTCAACAAAATCACGTAGTTTTCTGCCCACACGGAGATTAACTTGCGACTTTCGGGATCGTATGTGTTTACCGATCGCGACTGTTGCACGTCTGGTAAGGCACCGACCATATCGCTGTAGCTATATTCCACGGTTGGATCTTCACTGATATCTAAACCAGTCCACCATTCGTGATCGATGGCGACGTCGCGACCGTCATTGTTTTTCGCGCTGGCCGCTTCCATTTCTTGCGCTTGTCGAATCGCGTTTTCGAGAGACGATCGGCCTTCGACGACTTTTTGCGCCTCGCTTATATCTAAGTTATAATTCAGATTACCGAACGAGCCTCCGGATCCAGTGCGTCGATGATGACCACCAGCTGCCATCGCGGCGGTGTTTTGTCGGAACTGCTTTTGGGCAAGTTTTTGCGGAGAGAACATGCCGCCATTGTTATTATCATTCAACTCTTCTCGATCGGACATCCTTCGCTGCGATTGAGGAGGATTAAGTTCTGTTTGAAAGTCCGGTTCTTCACTCGTACTCACCCCACTGGACGTATTCCTGTTAATTATCGCATTTCTCGCCGCCGCCGCTTCTCGAGTATCCGTTATGGAAGAGGTCAACATGTTCACGTCGTCGTCTGTAATATCTAAAGCGTTCTCGTTGGCATCGTCATCATCGGTATTATTGTTGCGACGATTGTTCCGACCGGATATATTCCGCGCGGCGCGATTGACTTGTACCATTGATGATCCAACGACCGATCGACCCAGATTCCCCATGTCTCCAAAAATGCTCAAGATTCTTCTCCCGGCACCTCGCGTGTTTGCCGGACGTTCCGCCGGTGCGTACCGCGAACTTCCCGCGTGTCGATCGATTCTTTGTCTGGGATTCATCCCACGTTCTTCGTCGTCCGAGTCGTCATCGTTTCTGACATTCACAGACTCGGATATTGGCCCCGCCGGTGATTTGGATTTCTTCTTCAGAGGACTCGGAGAGTAGTTCAGTACCTCATCGGCGTCATCGGCATCATCGTTAGTAAGAGTGTCAGTGTTACCTTGTGATGAAACGATCCTCTCGACTTCATCGTAATCTAGCTGTTGAGGAGATACATCGACTGAATGTCTAAAGGACACCTCGCTATTACCGCCGCCGCCGCCGCCGCGTTTAGAAACCGAAGAATTTGGAGACGCCGTAGCAGCGAGGGATTCCACAGAAACCCCTACTGATGACGGAGATGGTGTTTTTTTCACCCCCGATGCGGTCAACGGAGGTGTATTCGTAATCGTATCCGCAATAGACGCACTGCCAGAGGATGTCGGCGACATCTCTAGACTACCCTCGCCATCCCCACCGGCCGGTAAACTTTCCTCGGATACTTTAACCATATGATGTGCTTGCTTCTTTGCCGTCTTTTTTTCGTCGCCACTATTTTTTTGCCCGCCGTATCGAAACAAACCCTTACCAGCGCTCGATTTACTTTGCCTCGCTTTCACGGAGACGACCGAACGTGCAGACGGATCTTCGTTACTAAACGCGAAATTCCCGTCTTCGTTGTCATCATCGCGGCTTCTTGGCGATGAAGCGCCTCCTAAACGCTCTCGCCGGTTCAATGAGTCCGCGCCTTTCGTTTTGAACGCTTGCGATTTGAACATCGGGGATGTCGATTTTGCCGCAGCCGCAGTCACTGCTTTCGACCCGAGCGACGTCGTACGCATTAAAGACGTGGACTTCATCACCATTGATCCATGGTCACTGTTGCTTCTATTATTATCGCTGCTGTTACTATGACTATTGCTATGACTCGTGATATTCTTGATTGGCGAGACACCTCCGAATTGAGGCATCTCCTCGCTTCCTCTTCTCGTTGGCGATGGAATATCATTCCCACTCTCCTTTCTCTCGAAATATGTCAGACTCCCGTGGCCAACCTCTTTAATAATCGCTGGCGCATTCTCCACGTCGGACGATTTGAACTCCTTCGAGCGTTGTAAACTCGGCACCACCAAAGACCTCACGCCAACCTCTTCTAAATTCTCGTGGATCTTCGACACGTCCATTTCGTCGCTCACGTTTTGACCTTGTTTGACCAATTGCACCAAAATCGATTCCGGTTGGTGCACCGCTCGCCATAAGTTCGTGTCCCCTTTAGTAGTTAAATAGAGTTGTCGTAAAATCGTGAACGATTTCGCGTGTTTACTCACCAGCCACACAACGTATAACGTCATTGCTTGAAAGAGAAACACGTGCAACCACAACAAATTGGCCTCATTTGTCACATTCGCGGCGGTTGTTTGCATCAAAACCGATACAATTGCACCAGATAACGTCGTGTCTTTACCTTCAGCCTTATCTTGTTCGTATTGTTCTTTTAATTCACTACAAATAGCCACGTGTATTGGAATCAACACCACGCACACGACAACCGCAATCGGAAAGAAAATCTGCACCCCCAATTGCGCGACCCTCAAAAATGCAAACCCATCCAACCCGGCAGTTTGAATAAACTCCTTGTCGCTCACTCGCAACACGTGCACGATCCAGCCGTAAAGATACGACACGTACGCTTTGTTTTGTTTAAAGAACCAAATTATCCACAGATGCACGTTCGAAAACTTCGTCCTCCTCGGTATGCCTTTACGCCAATCGAACTCGACGTTATCGTACGGCGGCGGCGGATGCGTGAGGTTTCGCAGTCGCAAACGGCCGAAATAGATTGGGTTCGCGTGTCGGTATGCTCCGAACAACGTGAGAACGACGAACGAGGCGATAAAATAATCTGTTTTTCGATTGATATCGAGATAGAGAGAGAACACGCGAGCGTCAGATATGGAAATAGGTTTGAAATCTCCTTCGAGGGAACGAAATCTCCCATCATCGATCCCCGGCGTGCGCGCACGAAAAGGACCACCAAAGAAAACGCCGGTAAAGCGCGCGCGAGACGGACAGAACCTCCAACGACACATACAACCCCCAAAAGGACTTTTGGAGGGAAAAGAAACGCACACAACAAGGAATACCCGATGTCTGAATCGGAGACGTTGAAATGCGCGCTCGTTTCTTCCCAAGGAACCGGTGGCGGAGGCGACGGGCTCGGAGGCGACGCCGGCGGCGGGAACGGAGAGGGAGGAGGGAACGGCGGCGAGAACGGAGAGGGAGACGGTTCCGACGGGGATGACATGATCGATGGCTCTCGAGCTCTCCAGCGCGACGTGTTTTCGCGCACTTTGCGTCAAGAGAGAGAAGAAACAGTTCAACCCAAGCGTTTTCGTGTGAAGAAAAAGTCAAGAAGAGATACAAAAAAAAAGAGAACGCGCGACAAAAGGCAGTAAAGAGGAGTACTTGACATGCATTCTAGGCTTCGTCTAAAGTCACTCTCGGACAAATGTTCATGCTTTGAAGCTCTTGGAACAAGAGTTTACACGCGTAAGGGACTTTCAAGGTCGCCACTTCCGCATTCACGCCGCAGCTATGACAACAGTCTCTCCCGCTCGCTTTGTCTTTGTACGCGAGTAAACCGCACGTGACGCAGACTTGAGCGTCAAAGACGTCGGCGGAAATCATGAGACGCTCAAGAACCAAAGCAGAGGCACCGTAACCGATCAAACAGTCGCGCTCCATCTCGCCGAGACGTAAACCGCCTTGGCGGGCGCGACCTTCGGTAGGTTGTCTGGTTAGGACAACGCGAGGACCGCGAGCGCGCGCGTGCACTTTATCGAGCACCATGTGCTTTAGTTTTTGGTAATACACGGGGCCAGTGAAGATTCTCGCTTGGAGATATTCGCCAGTGAGACCGCAGATTAAGGTTTCTTTGCCATCGGAGGCGTAGCCGCTTTTGAGTAAGGCTTCACCGATTTCGTCGACGGATTCATTTTTGTTCGTCGTCCCGGTGGTACCGGCAGCGGAAGAGATATCGTTGCTGGCAAACGCGGAGGCATCGCGGAAGATGCCTTCCTCCGAAGCGGCTTTTCCGGCGAGTAATTCGATGAGTTTTCCAACAGTCATCCGCGATGGAAAACCGTGAGGGTTCATGACCAAATCTGGGCATATGCCGCGTTCGGTGATTGGAAAATCTTCTTGAGGCAAAATGGCGCCAACAACCCCTTTTTGACCGTGGCGAGAGGAAAACTTATCGCCAACCTCTGGACGTCGCGTGTGACGAACTAACGTTTTCACCACAAGCTGATTCTCCTCGGTAACCGTGAGCATGACCTTATCGACAACGCAATCATCCACTTCAGGACCTCGGTAAACTTGTGGAGCTGGACTAAACTCGCGATCGGGGAGCTGATCAGGATTCTCCACCTGGTCGCGAGTGTTTTTTGGCATGTGCTTGTTCACGTAAATGTCTTTGTTTCGAATCCTAACGCCAACTTGCGCGTATCCGTCGTCATCTAACACCCCACCCCCGTGTTTTTTCATGCGTTTCATCAGATCCATCGACGGTTTCAAGACTTTATCTTGCGTTCGATTGGCGTATTTTTTCATCGTCGCCGAGTATTTTCGCGAGACTTGACATCGACCGAACCCACGATCCAAGGATGCGCTGTTTACGACCACCGCATCTTCGATGTCGTAGCCGGTGTTTGATAATACCGCGATGACGGCGTTTTGTCCCGCACCCAACCGATCGTATTGAATCAACTCGATCGTTTTCGTTGTCACCAATGGCTTTTGCGCCAGACACAACGTGTACATCAACGTGTCCATCCTATTTAGTTGATTAAACGCTAAATTACCCATGGCTTGCTTCCCCATCGCGCACTGGTACGTGTTTCTCGGACTTTGATTATGATGTGGAAATGGAATGATCCCGGCACAGACACCCAAAAGCGTAAACGGTTCGATTTCGCAGTGCGTATGCGCGCCGGCGGTTAAATCTTTCTCGTGCAACGCAATGTACGCGTCGTTTTCCTCGTTGACGTCCAAGTATTCCACGTACCCTCTTTTCAAGAAATCTTCAAACACCCACTCTTTGTTTTTCAACGCGTCGAGATGCTTTTCTTTCATTTTCAACCGACCGGTTGTTTCGTCGACGACGATTAAAGGTCGACAGACTCTTCCGCCGTCCGAAGCTATGTGAACGAAACCCTTCGTCACGTGGACAGAGACAAACTCGCTAATGCGTCCAGAGCGACGCAGTTTTCTAAATTTATGCGCAAATTCCACCGGTTTTGACACAGAACCGAGTATGGAACCGTTCAGCAGCACTAGCGCGCCATCTTTTTCGTGCAACTCTTCGCCGGCTAAGAATTCGAGGGGTTCGCATCCGAGTGTTCGCGCGAGTTTTCTCAACGGCGATTCATCGGAATCCGTGGTGACGTGCGTCATGAGCGCTAAATTTTTTACCAATCCACAACTTTCACCTTCTGGAGTATCCGAAGGACACAACATGCCCCATTGCGACGGTTGTAACGCTCGAGGACCACTCACTTTACGAGTTTTTTCAAACTGAGATGTGATTCGAGTCATCATCCCGAGAGCAGAAATGAACGACAAACGCGAAAGAACCTGAGTCACGCCTTTACGTTCCATTCGAAAACGTTTTACGGTCCAGTTTCCAGTTGAAATCGCATGCTCTAATCCGTTGCTAATCGTATCTTGACGTATGCACTTTACGACGTCAAATTGCTGTGCGCGATTGGCTTTCGATAAAACTGCATCCGCCTGGCGTTTTAAATCCGCGTTTAAACGCTTGAAACAATCTTCAAACAGTAATGCTAACAATTGCCCAGCTAATTCGAGCCTTTTGTTGCCGTAGTAATCTTTATCGTCTACTTCCTCGGGGTTCAAATTTGCCAATAAAATTCTTCGAATCATCACGCACACGTACGCCGATTTCCCTCGAAAATCGTAATCTTCTACCGGCACGTGCGCTAAGATGATGCCGGCGAAAATATCTCTGGCTTCGTCCAATCTCGTTCGTCTATTTATGTTGATGTGGTTTGCGTTCGCGCTGTTCTCTTTTCCCAACGGTGCGCTTCCATCGTTGATGTTGTTTTTATTCGCACTCACTCCTGTATTTCTATTATTCGTATAATTATTTACCCCCATGGTCGTCGTTAACCCTAGTATCGGGCCTTCGCTCGCCTCGACAGCCTCCGCCGCGGCTTTTCCATCCTTCCCAGCAATGGCCGTTAAACGCCACTGGCTAGTGCGAATTCTTTGTCCGCAATATTCTAGCGCCTCGTTTTGAGTAAGCACGTCCAACGCGGCGCACTCTTGTAAACTCGGTGCTAATAAGCTCATACACAACGGATCGCTCCCGCCGGCGGCTTTTTGCATCAACTCTTGGTCGCTTTCTAAACCCATCGCCTTTAACGCGATAACTATCGGAATGTCCTCCTGGAATGTGTTGTGTCGTAAATACAGCTTGCCTCCTTTTTGCACGATGTTCGTTTTTGATTTGCGTTCGTTTGTGCTCGAGGTCACAGTCGCGCAAATCAACCCTTTCGCGTCTCGTTCGATAATCACTCTGTTCCTAGACAACTGCTCTTGAATCAAAATCACTTTTTCGACGCCTTTGACAACGAAATATCCTCCGGGATCTAACGGACACTCACCTAATCTCGCCAACTCGTCCTCGCCTTTATTCCTTAAACAACACCGAGAACTTCTCAACATTAAAGGAATCTTCCCTATGCACACGCCATGCGTCGTAATAATCTCCTTCCCTTTGGTATACTCCACGTCCACCGTCACCGGCGCCGCGTACGTCATATCTCTCAACCGACACTGTTGTGGTGTTATATCGTGCGTCCTCATCATCTCATCCATCATTTTCGGCGACCCAACCGAGACGTTTTTATACCGCAAGTAAAAATTCGGGTCCGAGTCGCACGTGACTTTGTTGTTCGCTTTCGCCGAGACAATCTTCTTAATCTCCTCATCGATCAAATAGTCGAACGATTCGATGTGCTGCCGAACTATAAAACGTCGTCGAATCGTTCGAATGTAACGACGATTACGTGGGAAAGAAGAGAAGAGGAATTTTAACGTCATCGGATCAGTCGTCTTCTTCGCGCGAGAGCGAGCGAGAGAAAAAGCACACACACACACACACACTCACACTCACACTCATCATGCCGTGTTGGGCCTTACGAACGCGCTTATTACACGAGACCGAGCGAGCGCGAAGAAGACGAGTGTCGTACCTAGTCCTCTGACTTTGAGAAATGCTGGCAGCAGTTCGAACTTATCCTTGACCGTTTTGATTGGTTTCGCGAGGAGGCTCGACGATGCGTTGCCATCGTCGCGGTCTCTTCGAATCCGCTCGTCGTCGGCGGCGGCATTGGAGGTCTCGAATGCGGGCATCAAAAGTCGACCACGCGCGCTCTCTCTCGAGTTTAGCGGGTCGAGAGAGAGAGCGCGTGGTCGTCGTCGCCGCCGCCGCCGTTTTGTCCCGCGTTCAAATGAAGCGACGACGATGCGAGAAGAGCAAGGGCGCTGCGTGTTTTTGCGCGCAAAACAGAGCGAGCGAGCGAACGATCGACAGTTAGTAAATCAATGGAGTAAAAAGAAGACGAAAAGGGACTCGTACTTAAAAAAATACGAAAAGGGGCACACAAACACATTTTTACACGTTCAATCCATGGAATCTAACGACGACGACACCAGCGACGATGATTTGCGCGCCGGAGGGGCGTTTTTATCGGCGAGGAGTTTCTGACTCTCCTTCGCCATGGTGCTTTTCATGTCGTCGATCTTCTCCTTTTCTCGATGTTGGTCTGGAGGTAAATGGGGAAGGACGGGCGCGCCGAGCGCCTCGGCGCGGGTGAAACCGTCGTCTCCGGAGGCGCCTATCGCGGCGTGGTCGGTGTCTTCTTCGGAATCAACATCAGAATCGGCATTATCGTTTCGATGGTTTTCGAGTAATTTTTTCTTCTTTGCGTCGGCCACGCGCAGCGCTTGGACTTCTTCCCAGGAGAGTTGTGGCGTCTTGTACGTCTCGAGGAACTTTTCGCCTTTTTGATCGAGAACTTGGAGAAATTCCTCGGTTTGGCCTCGAATGGCTTGCGGGTGTTGTAACAACAAATCGAGCTCGGCGCCGTCCAATGATAAGAGTTTATCCATCACGCATTCTGGAAGATTCGGGTAATACTCTTTGATACGGTCTTTCATCCACTCGTAGTAGTAGAAATATTTCGGTTTCGGGCGCATGTATTCTGGGACTTGGTTTTCCCACTTATCTTTGTCCAGGAAGGTGAGGGCGAAAGAAGAACCTTTCCGTAACGCGGCCTTGATTGGATCGGTTAATCGAGATTGCATTTTCTCAAAGTAAGATTGGTAGACTTGGACAGTGTGAGAGCGCAATTTCGAGGAGGATGGCATTTCTTTTTCTTCGTTCTCTTTCATCAATAACGCCTCTTCGGTTTCCACCGCGCGTTTCGCGAAAAGCGCGCACGCGACTTGACTGTCGACGATCAAGTTATCGTTTTCGAGTCCTATGCCTTCTTCCCCACCTTGCGCGATTTCCATTCGCGTGATATTTTCTTCGAGGAGTAAGCGGTCGCAACACAAAGCGCGTTCATAATGAAAAGCGCCGCCGAACGCGATGACGTCTTTACACATGTACACGGCCGCTTTGACATCTTTGGCAGCTTGCGTGACATTATTTGCGCGTAAATACGCTCTCGCGCGAATGCCGGACAAAAATCCACGCGCGATTGATTTTCGTTGGGTCTTTGTAAACATCGTACGAGTAGAATTTCCATGGAATACGTTGGATTCGAAACCGAAGTGTAAAGATGT
>Ga0163111_10002870_pt1 | contig 11009 bp, 10 predicted proteins | sample CRUFie1St18metaG_FD_109645 | JGI IMG/M metagenome (GOLD analysis project Ga0163111, IMG submission 109645) | Marine microbial communities from the Costa Rica Dome - CRUD Field 142mm St18 metaG | ecosystem: Environmental > Aquatic > Marine > Oceanic > Photic zone | place: Costa Rica: the Eastern... | reverse complement strand
TGTATCTGGTGTATTCATTTTTTTTCTTTTTACTTACTTTATAGCCAATAAACAATTATTTCGAGAGTTTAACCTGGAGGCCAATTCATTTTTCTTCCTGATAGAAAATGAATATGTAAATGAAATACTGTTTGACCAGACTCCTCTCCAGTATTTATGACTGTTCTCCAACTATCTAAGTTTTTAGACTTAGCTATTTTGCTCCCTATTAATAAAAGATGTCCTAATAAGTTTTGATCTTGTTCAACACACTCTAATAAACTTACTATTGGTTTTTTGGGAATCACTAAAAAATGAACTGGCGCTTTTGCTGCAATATCATTAAATGCAATGCAATGATCATCTTCATAAAGCTTCTCGCAAGAGATTTCCCCATTTATTATTTTAGAGAAGATTGTAGTTTCGCTCATTTTTGAAAGGTAATTGAATTAATTCATTGGATGTACATCTTTCATTTTAAATCCCTCTTTTGTAAGTTCTTTTTTAAGCTCTTCTTTTGAAGTTACTCTATCTACAAATAGAACTCCCCTTAAATGGTCAACTTCGTGCTGAATACATCTAGCTAAAAGCCCATCAGCATTCATTTTTCTTGGTCTACCCATCTCATCTCTAAATTTTAATTTTATGGTAGATGGTCGAACAACATTTAAGTAAACACCTGGTATACTCAAACAACCTTCTTCGTAAGAGTTAAGAGTTGATCCAAAAGCAGTAATTTCCGGGTTTATTAAAATTAAAGGTTCTGCAGCAGAGTCTTCGAAATTTATATCTATTACTAAAAGCTCTTGACTAATCCCTACTTGTGGAGCTGCTAGCCCTATACCTTTTGCAGAATACATGCTTTGAAGCATTTCTCGTGCAAGCTTTCTTGTTTCGATATCAACTTTAGTTATCCTTTTGGCGTTGGTCCTTAAAGAATCGCTTCCTAATTTAAATATCTCTAGAGGAGGATTATCAATAGCTTCTTTTGCAACTTTTGTAGTAGAAACATTATTTCTTGATTTTCTTGCCAAATGTGAAAAATGATTTGCCACTATTGCTTGCTTTTATTAGGGGTTAGACTATAAAAATAATAACATTATTTTGAAACTTTGATTGCGATAAGTTAAATGAAAAATCACATAAATTTCAAAATTGATGATATTTATAAATTACATAAATCAAATAAAGAGATTTTTGTAGTAAAAAATTTAATTTTTTGGATTGAATCCATTAATAAAAAAAAAGAATTGACAAATGCAATTTTTGTAAGAACTTTTAATCAAAAAAAATCTCATACTCAAAATTTAACAGGAGAGAAATTTTATATAAAGAATTATTTTCATGGATATGGAGGCAAATCATATAAATGTTTTCAAAAAGAAGATAAAATATACATTTTTTGGATTGATCAATTGTCCAAGTCTATATGGGGACAAGTTTTCAAAATTAATAATCCTGCAAATGACGAAAATTATCTTTTGCCCCTAGAAGGTCCAAATAAATTAACCAATACAATAGAGGGTAACTTTGATGGATGTTTTTGTCTTGATGATAATGATAAATTATTTGGTTTAGTTGAGATTAATGAGCGAGATTATCTATTCTCCATAAATATAAGTGGAATTAATCAAGATCTTAAAATACTTAAAAAATTCAAAAATTTTGGAGGCGATTTATCTTCTAATTCTTCAGCTAATTTCCTTTCCTGGATAGAGTGGGACACTCCACATATGCCTTGGGAAAAGAATGATCTTTTTTTTGCCGAAATAGATGCTTTTGGTGACATAATACAAACTAAAAGATTTGCGCATAAATCTTTAAACGAGAAAAAAAACGTATCTTTTTTTCAACCCCATTGGATAAGTGATGAAATTCTTGTATGTTCAGAAGATAGTTCCTTATGGTGGAACCTTTTATTTATTGATGTAAGTGAATTTGATAATATTAATATTCAAAAAAAAATAAATAGAAATTTTTTTGAATATGGAACGCCGCAATGGGTTTCTGGAATAACATTTTTTTCTGGAAATATCAAGAATTTATTTTGTTTGGCAAAAAAAGAAAACACATGGATAATTCAGCAATATCAGGATCTCATATTAATCAAAGAAATTTCTTTACCTTTTTGCTCTATTAGTGATTTTAGTGTTTTTGGGGAAAAGTTAGCTTTAAAAGGTCATGGATCTAACTTCAAAGAGGATATATTCGAAGTCGATTTTGAACAAGAAATATCATCGTATTTTGTTAAAGAGATATCTTTTGAATATGTAGAAGATTCTTCAAAGCCAGAGTCTTTTTGGTTTAAAGGCTTTGATAATAAATTAACACACTCATTTCTTTATAAACCTTTAGTTGAGAGGTTTACAAAGCCCCCTCTTCTTATCAGAGCTCATAGCGGCCCTACTGCTTGTTTTGAGGGGTCTTATAATTCTGAGGTTCAATATTGGACTTCTAAAGGCTTTTTTGTCGCTGAAGTTAACTATGGGGGGTCATCTGGGTTTGGAAGAGAATATAGAGAGAGATTGAATCATAAATGGGGTATTGTTGATTCTTATGATTGCAAATCATTAGTGCTTGAATTACTTAAATTAGAATTAGTGGATAGTGATAGGATTGCAATTTCAGGTAATAGTGCCGGTGGATTGACTGCTCTTAATTCTCTGTGTGATGATGATATTTTTAAGGCCGCAATTTGTAAATATCCCGTTATTGATCTAAGAGATATGTATGAAAATACTCATAGATTTGAGAGAGATTATTTAAATTCACTAGTTGGAGATTATGAGAAATGTTTAAATGATTATGATAATCGATCACCTATTAATAAAATTTGCAAAATAAAAAAACCAATTTTAATATTTCATGGGAAAAGAGATTCAGTTATTTCTTATAAACAAACTTTAAAAATTAAAGAGCAAATGATTCATAACAATAAACATTCAGAAGTCATTTTTTTTGAAGATGAAGGTCATGGTTTTAATAATATTTTGAATAAGAAAAAGGTTATTGAAAAGACTGAAGGATTTTTAAAAAAAATTTTTAGTATTTAGGAATTTAGTTTTAGAAAGCTTATAGTTTCTATTAATTTTTCTATAAATTCATCAATATCATTTTTGTCCGTTGTGAAATTCATGCTTACTCTAGCTGTTGAATTAATTCCAATATGTCTATGCAGAGGCTGACAACAATGATGGCCACTTCTTATACAAATTCCTTTAGAATCAAGAATCTCAGCGATATCGTTAGAATGTATATTATTCACATAGAAAGTAGCTAAACATGCTCTTTTAGGATCAATTTCTGGAGGAGGTCCAATAATTTCAACATCCTCAATTTTCTTTAATTTTTTAAATAAATATTTTGTAATGTTTTTTTCATATTCATGAATATTGTTTAATCCTATTTTATTTATGTAATTTATCGCCTCTGCAAGACCTATAGCTTCAGCAATAGCTGGGGTTCCTGCTTCGAACTTATGAGGAAGTTCTGCCCAAGTACTTTTCTCTTCAAATACATCCTGAATCATTTCGCCTCCACCAAAGAATGGGGGGATTTTTTCAAGTATTTCTTTTTTTGCCCAAAGGAAACCTATACCTGTTGGACCACATAATTTGTGTCCAGACCCCGCTAAAAAATCTATGCCTAGATCAATTACATCTAGCTTTTGGTGTGCAAGGCTTTGACATGCATCAAGAAGAACTAAAGAACCTTTTTGTTTTGCTAATTTAGTGATTTCTTTAATTGGATTACAACAACCTAGAGTGTTACTAATGTGCACAAGGCTAGTTAACTTTGTTTTACTCGTTAATTTAGCTTTGAAATCATCAATATCTAATCTTCCATTTTTATCTATTCTGGTAAATTTTAACTTACATTTGTTTTTTGCTGCAATCATTTGCCAAGGAACAATATTGCTGTGATGCTCCATTATTGACAAAAGAATTTCATCATTTTCTTTTAATGTAAATTCTCCCCATGATCTGGCTGCTAGATTTATAGACTCAGTCGCATTTCTTGTGAAAATAATTTCTTCTGTTGAATTAGCATTTATGAATGTGCTAATTAAGGATCTTGCTTTCTCAAATTCTTCTGTTGCCTTGGCACTTAATTGATGTGCGCCTCGATGTACGTTTGCATTGAAATTTCTATAATATTCTTCAATCTTTTGCAATACTTGTATTGGTTTTTGCGTAGTCGCAGCATGGTCAAGGTATATTATTTTATTTTTAGAGTTATTTTCTAAGAGAGGAAAATCTTTTTTAGCTATTTCAGTGAAATCTTTAGTTGCTTCCATTAATTTTCTGTTAACAGTTTATCAAGCAAATCCCATCTGTCTTTTGACACAGGAATAAATGAGATTATTTCTTGAAAGTAAGAGCTTAATTGTAGTTTATTTGCTTCGGTTAATGTGAGACCTCTTGATCTCATATAAAAAAGTTCTTCTTCATTGAATTGTGAAATTGTTGCGCCATGTTTACACTTTACGTCATCAGCAATAATTTCAAGCTGAGGTTTTGTATCAATTTGGGCATAATTTGATAGTAGTAAATTTCTACTTAATTGAGAAGCATCTGTTTTTTGAGCAATTTTCGGTACTATTATTGAGCCTTCAAATATGGCATGTGATTTATCATCTGCTAATGACTTGTTGACTTGATCTAAGAAACCATTTTGACCATTAAATTCTATCTTTGTGTAGGTTGCTATTTGATCGTTATTTTTTGAAATTTGCATTCCTTTGATATTTGTTCTGGCATTACCCTCTAATTGGTTGATACGGATTTCAAATCTAGCGTAATTAAACTTGAAATGAAGTGATCCCAGGTTATATTCACTCTTTGGTTGTTGAATTACATTGAGAGAATTCAATAGATAAGATTTGTTTTCGCCATAAGATACTATGCCATGGTTTAAACAACTATTTTCTTTTAAGCAAACGTAGGTTAACTGAGATAGTGAAGAGTTATCTTTTCCAAGGTTAATTTGTAATAAGTCAATATTGCAATTCTTTTCAACGAATACTATTAATGTTTTTGCATTAAAATAATTACTCGATGCATGACTTAGTATTTCTAGCGGTGGAATTTTACTTCCTTCAATTTTTAATCCTATTATATTTTCTTCAGAACTTAAACAAAGATTTAATAAGTCACTCCAATGTTCATTTTGTTCAAAAGAAGTAATATTTTCTTTAATGTAATTTACTAATTCGTTGTTATTTAATTTATTTATGGAATAAGTTTTCTTTTTAATATTAATGAAATTATTCTTACCAATTATTAATCTAATTATGTTTTGAGTATCCTTTTGATAAGGAATATCATGATTTGTATTTTTTGTATTTATTGAAAAATCCAAAAACTTTGAGAATTTTGATTTATTAGAAAGCCTCCATAATTCACTTTTGAGATTTGGTAGAGGATGAGTTTGTAGTTTATCAAGACAAATCTTTTGAATCTCTGAGGGATTCTTATGGAGTTGATTAGTTTTTATTTTTTCAATAATTTGCATTGATTTATTTTTCTTTTACATAGTTATCAGTCCATTCATAACCTTTTTTTTCAAGCTCAAGTGCAAGATCGCTACCACCAGTTTTTATGATTTGACCATCTGACATGACGTGAACGTAATCAGGTTCTATTTCCTCTAACAATCTTTGATAGTGAGTAATTAGGATAATACCGGTATTTTCATTGGATATTTTCTTAATGCCAGATGCGACAATTCTTAATGCATCAATATCTAATCCCGAGTCTGTTTCATCTAAAATTGCGATTTTGGGTTCTAGTAATGCCATTTGAAGTATTTCATTCCTTTTCTTTTCCCCTCCTGAAAAACCTTGATTCACGCTTCTTGAAAGAAAAGCAGAATCCATTTTTACAATTTCTAGTTTTTCTTTGACTAGATCTTCAAAATCGAAAGTATCTAATTCTTCTTTATTAAGATATTTTCTTCGGGCATTTGTTGAAACTCTTAGAAACTCAAGATTACTCACGCCAGGTATTTCTATAGGGTATTGAAAACCAAGAAAAATTCCTGATTGTGCTCTTTCTTCTGGTTCTAATGAGTTTACATTTTTTCCTGAAAATTTAATATTTCCTTTGGTAATTTCATATGAGGGGTGTCCTGCAATAATTTTTGAGAGAGTACTTTTGCCACATCCATTTCTTCCCATAATTGCGTGAATTTCTCCGGGATGAACAGCTAGTGAGATTCCCTTTAAAATTGGAAGGTTATCTGTAGATGCATAGAGATTTTGAACTTCTAAAATTGGATTTGATTCTTTCATTTTCCTATGCATCGCAATTTAAAAATTGGTTAATTACCCCACTGATCCCTCTAGTTTAAGAGCTAGTAGTTTATCTGCTTCAGCTGCGAATTCCATAGGTAGTTGATTAAAAACATCTCTACAGAATCCGCTTACCATCATAGATATAGCTTCTTCAATTTCTATACCTCTGCTTTGTAAATAAAAAAGTTGGTCTTCAGAAATTCTACATGTGCTTGCTTCATGCTCAATTTCTGAACTTGGTTGCTGTGATTTAATATAAGGATAAGTGTTTGCCGAGGCTTGGTCTCCTATCAACATAGAATCACATTGGCTGTAATTTCTTGCACCAATTGCTTTTGTGCCCATTTGAACAAGACCTCTATAACTGTTCATAGATTTACCAGCACTTATACCTTTACTAACAATAGTTGATTTGGTTTTGGGACCAATATGAATCATTTTTGTTCCTGTGTCAGCTTGCTGAAGGTTATTTGTCAGTGCTACTGAATAAAATTCCCCTATAGATTCCTCTCCTAAAAGGATACAACTTGGATACTTCCAAGTAATTGCAGAACCCGTCTCGACTTGAGACCAGCTAATTTTACTTCTTTTTCCTAAACATTTACCTCTTTTAGTGACAAAATTAAAAATACCTCCTACACCTTCTTCATTACCTGCATACCAATTCTGGACTGTAGAATATTTTATTGAAGCGTCATCCAAAGCTATAAGTTCAACTACTGCTGCATGAAGTGTATTTGTATCAAACATTGGAGCTGTGCAACCCTCTAGGTAACTTACAGAGCTTGATTCTTCTGCAATTATTAAAGTTCTCTCAAATTGTCCTGAATCTCCACTATTAATTCTGAAATAGGAGGATAAGTCCATAGGACAAATTACACCTTTTGGAATATATACAAAAGAGCCATCACTAAAAACAGCAGAATTTAGTGCTGCAAAATAATTATCTGTGGCTGGGACTACAGAACCTAAATATTTTTCTATTAAATCTGAATGGGTTTTAACGGCTTCACTTATCGAGCAAAATATAACTCCATGCTCTGCAAGTTCTTCTCTAAATGTTGTCGCGATGGAAACGCTATCAAAAACTGCATCCACAGCAACATTCGTAAGCTTTTTCTGTTCAGTTAAAGGTATACCTAGTTTGTCAAAAGTTTCGAGAAGCTTGGGATCAACTTCATCTAAACTGGAGATTTTCTCTTTTTGTTTTGGCGCTGAATAATAAATAATATCTTGATAGTCAATGTTTTTATATCCTAGCTCTGCCCAGTCAGGCTCTTTCATCTTTTGCCATTTTTTAAATGCATTAAGTCTAAAATTAAGTAGGTATTCAGGTTCATCTTTCTTGCTTGAGATTATTCTAATGATATCTTCATTCAATCCTTTGGAAATTTTTTCAGTCTCAATATCTGTAACGAAACCATATTTATATGGTTCCTTTACGACATCTTGAACTAAATTTTCGTTAACCATGTTACCCAAAAGTTAATCTTTCACGATTAGTTTTCTATACTCTAACGAAAGATACCCCCAATATTGAAATTCTTTATTAAATAAAAATTAATGTCTAATCAAGTTGACCCTTATTCAAATTATTTAAATATTGAGACGATCCAGACTATCGATAAATTAAATTTACCAATAAGGCAAAAACATCATGTAAGAATACTTGCTCATTGTCTTGTGATTTTGAAGAGTACCTATAAAGATGATGCTTCCTCCTCAGAGGAAGAAAAAATTTTAAGAGAATGGTGTGATAACCAATCTAAACAATTCAATGATAAAAAATTTAACGACCTTCTATATGAGCAATTATTATCTGCATCAACTAAGTTAAGTAATTTTTCAAGAAAAATAGGAAAAAATATTAATGATTTAAATATTGAGGATTTAATTGCTTTAGTTCAAGAATGTTAAAAACTTGAGTTAATTGATCCCGAAGAAAAAATATATTTTTGTTGAGTTCTTGACAATTTCAGGTAATAAAATTTAAAAAAAAAGAAAATCAATTTAGATCTCGTATATTTTTTAAATTAACTAAACCTCTTTAATAGCAATTATTCTTGAGGAAAATGAAAATCTCATTGCATTTGAAGTAGTCAGAGGATGCTGACGACCGGCCAGAAATACACACAATTATAGAAAAAAAAGAACATACTGATCCCAAACAAAAACGGAGATTTTAAAGTGGCTGATGGGATCATAAATAAAGATCAACTACTCGCATTAACCCTCAGACAGTTACGTCAAGAAGCAAGTAAATTATCAGTTCCTCTATACAGCCGTAAAACTAAAGCAGTTTTGGTTGAGTTAATTCTCAAATACCAAAAGAAAAAGCAAAGTGCACAAAAAATTGATAGGAAAACAACTATTTCTAATTCAGAAACGATAAATGAGCCCAAGGTTGTAGACAGTAGTGAAGAAGTTAAAACAAATGTCGTATTTCTTCCTAGAGATCCAGACTGGGCTTATGTTTTTTGGCAAATATCTGATAAAGATAGACAAAAAGCACAATCATTAGGTGCCAGCAAATTATGTTTACGTTTGTATGATGCTTCTGGTTCAGATGGAGGAAATCTAAATCAAGGAACCTTAAGAGAGATTGCAGTTGATAGCTATAGCACAGAGTGGTATTTACCAATTCCTTTGGCAGATAAGGATTATAAAGTTGAGTTAGGTTATAAATATGGATTTAATTGGATGTCACTGGCTTTTTCTTCTGTAAGTCATGTGCCCGGCTCTCACCCCTCAGAACAGATTTTAGATAAATTTGTGCCCTTCAACTTGGATTCGACTTCTGAAACGGTTTCAGGTATTTCAAATGCTCAAGTAAGTGATGATAATGGTATGCATGAAAGACTATATCAAGCTGCAATAAATTTCCCTCTTAAAAGAAAAGTAGGATCTGAGGAATTCATGGAAAATGTGAATTCTGTAAATCTTAACGATTCACTTAGTGACTCTGGGGCGGGCAAATGGGCTTCAGGATTAAATGATTCGGGAAGCGGACTAGTTAAGAATAGGTCTTTTTGGTTAGTGGCTGATGCTGAATTAATTGTTTATGGTGCTACTGATCCATCCGCAAAACTAACTATTGGAGGAGAAGAAGTGCCCTTAGCTGCAGACGGAACTTTTAGAATTCAGGTTCCGTTTAGAGACGGTACTCAAAAATATGATATTAAGGCTTTTGATGCATCTGATAAACAAAATAAAAGTATCTCAATGAAATTTGATAGGATTACTCCACTGGACGACACTAATGAGAAAGACAATGCTGAGACAGAATGGTTCTAAATAAATAAGTTAATGCAAAAAAAAGTTGTTGCTTTTACCCCTTTATTTGGAGCTCTCATTTTACCCTTACTTGTTCCTCTAATTATTTCAAAATTTGGAGTAAATTATGGAATTTTAAGTGCATTATTGATTTCATCGCTTTGGTTTATCGCTATGTTAAGAACATCCGAAATGCCGCATTAATTTAGTTAGATTTTTTTAAGCATCTAAAAATTATGAATAAAGTCAATGTTGTCAATATAGATTCTCCTTTCCTAGATCAAAAACCAGGTACCTCCGGATTAAGAAAAAGTACTTTAAAGTTTCAGGAAAAACATTATCTTGAAATTTTTATAGAAGCAATATTATTATCGCTTAAGAATTTAAAGGGATCAACTTTAATAGTTGGTGGAGACGGTAGATATGGAAATATTGAAGCAATAGAAAAAATTATTCAAATTTGTGTCGCTCATCAAGTTGGGAAAGTCATTGTTCCAAAAGATGGATTATTATCTACACCTGCTACATCAAATTTGATTAGAAAAGAAAATGCTATTGGGGGTATTATTCTCTCCGCAAGTCATAATCCTGGAGGTATTAATGGGGATTTTGGAGTAAAATTAAACATTTCTAATGGAGGACCTGCACCTGAATCCATTACGAATCAGATATTCAAATCTTCACAATTACTTACTAGTTACAAAATTAGCGAAATTCAAATACCAAATTTAAGAAATTTCGGATTATTCTCTTTTGGAGAAACTACTCTAGAAATTATAGATGGAGTAAATGATTATTCAAATTTGATGCAGAAAGTTTTTGACTTTGATCAAATAAGTGACTTTCTAAAAAATGATTTCTCTTTGGTTTTTGATGCCATGAATGCAGTTACTGGTCCATATGCCAAAAATATTTTTGTAGAAAAAATGGGTCTTGAAAGTAATTGTGTCATGAATGGTATTCCATTAAAAGATTTTGGGGGTTTACATCCTGATCCAAATCTTACGTATGCCTCACATCTGGCTGATTTATTGTTAAATAAAAAGTCTTATAGTTTTGGAGCAGCTTGCGATGGAGATGGTGATAGAAATATGATTCTTGGACGTGGATGTTTTGTTAATCCTAGTGATAGTCTTGCAATTATAACTGCTAATACTAATTGTGTTCCAGGATATAAAGGTGGTATAGCAGGAGTGGCGAGATCGATGCCTACAAGTTCTGCGGTGGATATGGTTGCAAGTGCCTTAAATATACCTTGTTTTGAAACACCTACGGGTTGGAAATTTTTCGGGAATCTTTTAGATTCTAATTTAATTACATTATGCGGAGAGGAAAGTTTTGGTACAGGAAGTAATCACATCAGGGAGAAAGATGGTTTATGGGCAGTTTTATATTGGCTGCAAGTTCTAGCTGAGAAAAATTGTTCAGTAAGTGAATTGATTGAAAATCATTGGAAACAATA
>Ga0163111_10002868_pt1 | contig 11014 bp, 21 predicted proteins | sample CRUFie1St18metaG_FD_109645 | JGI IMG/M metagenome (GOLD analysis project Ga0163111, IMG submission 109645) | Marine microbial communities from the Costa Rica Dome - CRUD Field 142mm St18 metaG | ecosystem: Environmental > Aquatic > Marine > Oceanic > Photic zone | place: Costa Rica: the Eastern... | reverse complement strand
TTGATCAAATAGGTCTACAAATTTCTTTTTGTTATGTTTTAAATTTAAATCATCTAATAAAAATTTCATAGATGCTTGGTGTCCTGGGTATCTGATTGTTTTATAACTTAATGATTTTACTTTATCTGCAAATGTATCACACATTGAAGCAGAACCCCCTGATGTGTTAAATGCTTCATATCTGTCACCATCTATGTACACTTGTTCTAATCCATCCAGTGGTTGTGTTTTTATATGTTTGTGATTAGAAAGTACATCACAGTCGTTGACGTATTCATTTATTAATCCGTCTGTGGACCATGTTAGATAGTAAGCCATTGCATTGGTCGGATACTTAGGTAATGCACCCACTCTCATTTTAACTTTTTCTACCGTGTCAAACTTTCTAATCAAATCAGATGCGATGATGTTCACTGCCCCTGGAGCCAATCCAGATTGTGGCATCATGAATGTTTTAGTATTCATTGCTCTGATATGCTCTGATACTTCAGTATCTTCTGTCAAATCGAAATAGGCAACTCCGTTCTCTGCACATACATCTGCAATACCCTTGTTCAAATGATATAATGTTGCTGAAACAATTATATCTACTGATTTAACAAAGTTGGTTAATGCATTTTTGTCTGAAGCATCAACTTGTATAAATCCTGGTATATCTCTTTTTTCTATATCTGCGATTGTGACTGTGAAGCCTTCAGATGTAAGATAGGTTGCAATAGTTTTACCAATTTTTCCTGCACCTATAACACCGATAGTCTTCATAAAGTTAATTATTAAGTTTAATACTTGCTACTACTACGATCTGGCTCTAAAGAACTACTTCTTTTTTGTGTTTTGTTTCCACTCTTTCCAGTCTTCAAAAGTCTTTTGACTCTTTTTCCATTTACGATATCCTCTCAACCATTCTTCATGAGAAGTTTCGCCACGTGGAATACGAGTCACTGTCAAATCTTGTTCGTATTGTCTTTGTTCATTCAATGCTTTCCAAAAACGTTTCTTTGATCTCTTTGTTTTTGGGTCATCTTCTTTAATTGTTCTTTCTATTGGAAATCTAATAAGTTTTGGATCTCTTAAGGTTGAAATGATTCTTTTGACATAATCAATATATTTCAAAACTATCTCCTCATTCTTGCGATATCTTTTGCGTCCTCTTCTTCCCAAACAGGAACCATATTTGATTTGTGCATTGTAGCAATACCTAGTAGTTTTCTTTTGCCTGTGTATTGCATATGTTCCTTTTTAGATGCCGTGCCTTCTCCTATAGTGTTGGACATTGGGATAGGTTCACTAGGTCTTGAATAAGCAATATCTCTACCAAAAGGATCTGCTAGTACTTCTATTTTTCTTTTCGATTTGTATTTGCCTTGTGTGTATTTCACATATTCATCAAATGTCATAATGCAAGAATTTGCTTTGATCTTCTTCATGTACTTGTTATGTTCTCTCCATAACTTTTTGATGTTCTGTAATCTCTTCACTGTCATTTTTCTGGGTTTGGGTTTTCTAGTATTTAAGGTTGTTAGGCCTCTTGCAAGATGGAATGTCATATTCTTATTATAGTATTAAGGAAGTTTTCTGTCAACTATTGTTGCATAAATCATTTTGGTATATTTGGAATTAGTACTCCATGCCTTGATACCTTCTAATAATTTTTGGTAATCCCAATAACCTTGTTTGATTTGTATTGCTCTTTCTTCCCTAAACTTCTCATATGCAGGATGATTATTCAAAATGTTTATCATATCTTTTATAGATTTGCATTTTGTTTCATACATCTTTAAACCAAATTTTGCATCTGGTATTCCTAACGGTTTCATATGTGGACTATTCAAATCCCAAGTTCTGACTCCAAATAAGTTATTACCCTCTTTTGCAAACCTGCTTGTACCCCATGCAGATTCAACACCGGCCATTGCAATTATGATTGATTTTGGAACTCTGGACCTTCTGTCTGTTGTGAAATTAATATAGTCTACACATTTTCCTACTGCATCCATAAATGAATTAGGTCCGTCAAATTCAAATTCAGGTTCTTGCAAACCTAATAATGCTACTCTGTCTACTTCTTTCTTATGGAAATCTTCTTCTAATTTTTCTACCGTCCATTTGTTAGGATAGAATGATCCACCAATGAATGAACTAGTTAAGAAAATTATTAGCAAAAATGCTAATAGTAATACTTGCCAAATTGTTCTAAATGTATTCGGTTTCATAAAGTATAGGTGACAGGCATTACACCCGTCACCTTAATACAAGTTAAACTGCAACCTTATCTTGCGAAGTAGTCTCAACTTCCTCAGCAGTAGTTTCAGAATGATTTGTTTTGTATTCTGCTTCTGCGTCAGACATATAACTATTCCAATTTGCTTTTGACAAACCAGTAAATCTAGTTATATTTCCGTCTGCAAGGATCTTGAAAGAACCAGCAAGTTTGTGCGTTACACCATCTGGTGCAAATTTATGCACAACACCTGTTGCTTTGCCATCTGGATTTTCTCTGCCCATAATGAACATATAGTTTCCAGAACGACCTTTCCATTTGTTATCAGTTGAAGTATCTGCCTGACATCTTGTTTTTATCTGGTCTAATACCAACTGTGCTTTTACTGAACATTTATACATAATTGTTCCTCCTGATTATTACCACTATTATAACAGATATTGGAAATTAGTCAACCTGGTAAATTACCGCTATTTTATTGAAGTTTTTTATACTGTCTGCAAAGATATACATAAACTTTTGTCCAATATTCCACTGCCCATGGGTCTATTGCATTATCCATACATTTTTTTGCATTTGCAATAAGTCTATCTTTATGTGGTTCGTAAAGTTCTTTCAATGTTGTTAATTTAATATCCATACTGCTCCTAATGTTAAAACTATTATTATTCCAAAAACTATACCAGCATAACCAAGCCAATATCTATATTCATTCATATCTGATTGTTTCATTATCCCCACCAACTAATTTTTTTCTTCTTATTTGGATTTAAACTCCTAGCGAGTTTTCTAACCCTTTTCATGTGTTTGTCGAACACAGATTTTTCCATGTTTGGCAATACAGAATAAAATCTTATATACTTTGTTACCATACCTCCTAGGTTGAATACTGCTTTCTTGATCCTTCTATAAGGAATGTTATCAAACAGACTAAAATTAAAATATGTTACCATAGGTCCACCATATGTTATTGATATCAATCCTAGTTTCTTATTCATTGCCCCAGGCACAGGATAGCCATAGTTCTTGAAATACTTACTGCCAGGCACCAATGCTCTGTAACTGAAAAACCATTTAGGGTGTAGCACCCAGTCCACCCAGTTCTCTAATATTGAAGGCATTCTCAAGTTATGACATGATCCAATTAGGAACATCACATCACTATTTTCTAATCTCTTTCTGTAATCTAATACAAGTTTCGGTGGTGGATTAATTGTTGCATTATAGAAAGGTAATACTTCTTTCTCATCAAATAAATTGATTAGGTCAATTTCGTGTCCACACTTTTTAGCCTCGTCAATAAACGTATCTCGAATAGCCGCATTAAAACTATCTTTGGTATTATAGTGTCCGTATATAATACATATCTTCATTTAAGGCCTTTAAGCATATCTAACTCATCTGCTTTTGGTTTTACTTTTTCTTCTGGCTCTTCTTCTTTTTCAAATTCTACATCTTTAGGTTCTGAACAAGGCATACCTGAATTATCAAACCAACGACCGTCTGCTGTCACATGAAATTGTTGCCAAAAGCCGTCTCCGGAGGCTCGCTTTCTTCTTACTCTCTTCTTTTTAATTGATCCCTTATACTCTTCTCCGTATTTGCCCTGCAATAATCTGTGTTTGCCATTTATTCCACCGTACATTCTATCAATATAAATTGGATTGCCATCTTTATCTTCACCATACTGATTTGAAACTAGTATAGATTTAGGTCCTGCAGGTACCGGTGGTTTTTCTTTCTCTGTAATCTTGTTCAGTCTTGCAAGTAATTCGTCTTTTCTACTCATTAATAACTCGCATAGATTACAAAACTAATTGCAAGACAAAAGCCTATAATAAGAACATGATTGCCAAGATTAAAAAAACTTCTACCTACCGTATTTGGGTTCTTTGGATCTATTATTTTGCTTTTTTTCATTTTACCTCCAATGAATCGTTGTGTTATGAAAAAACAGTTGTTTCGTCGCTTATAGCATCTCTGTATAAGCCTCCAATAATGACCCTAGAGGGGAACTAGTTAGATTGACAAATGACTAACACCCGTCCATAACACAACGATCATTATAATAACTTTATTATACCTTAAGATGTTTTTTCTGTCAACCGACGTGCAAACCAAACCACTTTTTTGCATCTTTCATATATTTCTCCCATCTGGTATCTGCGAGAGAGTATTCAAAGTTTTGGGTTTCTGGATTAAGTCCTATTCTTATTGCACCATTTTTCTCATGAAAGTTCTTTGCCATTAAAGTTAGTGGTGAAAGTGTAACAACTCTTTTTGTTTGTTTAGATTCTCTTGACATTTTTAATAAATGATCGATTATAGTTTTACCAGCACCTTTTGTATTACTCCAGACTGTGTAGGCAATAGCAATATTTCCTGTAGGATCCGAAAACTTTTTAAGTTCGTCAACACTCTTAGGAATAAATTTACAGTGAGCGATACAAACCACCGACGCATATTCACCCTTATCATTTACAAGTGCATAAATTTCTCTGCCTCTTGTTTTAGAATTTCTAAATGCTAATGATAATTCTGGTCTTACTGGATCTTGCTCAATGTCGATTACATCTACTTTTTGAAACTTGAATGCCATTATCCTACAGATCCTTCCATGCTTACCTCTAATAGTTTGTTGGCCTCTACTGCAAATTCCATAGGCAGTTTTTGAAATACTTCTTTACAGAATCCTGACACTAATAAATTTGTAGCATCTTCTTCGGTCAATCCTCTTTGTCTAAGGTAAAATAATTGTTCTTCGTCGACTTTAGATGTTGTTGCCTCGTGATTGCAATTACTAGAATTACTATTGTTTTCTATGTAAGGTATTGTAAGTGCAGAACATTTACTACCCATCATTAACGAATCACACGAAGTAAAGTTTTTTGCCTTTGAAGCAGACTTCAATACTTTTACTAATCCTCTATAGGTGTTCGTAGATTTGCCTGCAGAAATACCTTTTGATATTATTGTACTTTTAGTATTCTTTCCGATATGAATCATTTTAGTACCTGTATCTGCTTGTTGATAACCGTTTGTAAGAGCAACTGAATAAAATTCTCCTACAGAGTTATCACCTTTTAGTATACAAGATGGATACTTCCATGTCAATCTACTTCCTGTCTCAAATTGTGTCCAAGTTATGTGAGAATTTTCACCTTTACATAATCCTCTTTTGGTAACAAAGTTATAAATTCCACCTTTTCCTGTTACAGGATCACCTGGATACCAGTTCTGTATTGTTGAATATTTTATTTCTGCATTATCCATAGCAACCAATTCTACATTGGCGGCGTGTAATTGGTTCTCATCTCTCATTGGTGCCGTACAACCTTCCAGGTAACTCACACTACTACCTTCATCTGCTACGATTAAAGTTCTTTCAAACTGCCCTGTGTTTGAGGCATTGATCCTAAAGTATGTTGACAGTTCCATCGGACATTTTGTATTCTTTGGAATATAAACGAAAGTACCATCTGAGAATACTGCTGAATTAAGTGTTGCAAAGTAGTTGTCTGAACGAGGAATCACTGTACCTAGATACTTTTTAACAAGGTCTGGGTGTTTATGCACTGCTTCGGAAAAAGAACAGAACACTATACCTTTTTCAGCAAGTGTATCTTGAAATGTTGTCGCAACAGACACAGAATCAAATACTGCATCAACGGCCACACCTGCTAGTTTGGCTCTTTCTGCCAAAGGTATTCCTAGTTTTTCAAAGTCCTTTTTGATTTCTGGATCAACATCGTCATAACTTGCAGGACCTTTCTTTGGTGCTGAATAATAACTTATTGCTTGATAGTCTATAGGAGCAATTTCAAGTGTGGACCAATTCGGTTCTTCCATTTTGGTCCATCTTCTGTATGACTTCAATCTAAAATCTAATAACCATTGCGGTTCATTTTTAATTTTAGAAAGTCTAGTGACAATTTCTTCGTTGATGCCTGGTTCAAAAGTATCGCTTTCAACTTTTGTTACAAAGCCTGCACTATACTCTTTGCTTAATTTGTCTTCAATTTTTTTCCTATCTTTTATTTCTGGCATACTGTATTTAATTTTCCCACGGATGTTTTTTCCTAGTCTTTTCTGCTTCTTTTCTTTGGTAATAATTATTCGCAATTAGATATGCTACAAAAAAACCCACTAATGTTATGCCTGTCCCGAGAAAAAACATCAATAAACCGTGTTCAAATGTCATACGTTTCTTTCTTCTAATTTAGTTTTGTTTTTCACGTCCCAAATATAATGATGTGGATATGCTTTTGGTCTTTTTGCTTTTAGTTCTGTCATTGCAGACTTTGCCTCATCTTCTGTTTCAAAACGTGCAACCACTAACTCGTCTTGTATTCGTGGGATATACCATATTTCGTACATTATTTTACCTTTCTCTTCTCCATTAGTATTTGCTTCGGGGTTTTAGACCCAGGTTCTAATTTCATTATTCTACAACTGAACAATTTCTTTTTACCTTTGCTCGTAACTATTACAGGTTGTCCATGCTCGTCTATGTCTATAGATTTAATCTTTGTTTGAACATTCCTAAACCTGCCTAGGTAAACCTGATCTCCTGCTTTGATTGTTAGTTTATATTCACGCATTGTATCCTATCATTTTAAAATGATCCTCCAAAGTATAAGTTTCGAAGTCTATCACATCACCTCGTACACTTTTAATAGTTTTATTAAAGCCTGCTAATTGATATCTCTTGAAAGGATATTCCCACGTTGCACCGTGTTGCCAATCTGTTTCTAAGATATGCTTGTCGCCATCATCAATCATACACAATGGCATCTGTAATACGACTTCTGCAGAAATCTTATCGTGCAAGTATGCATTGATAATTTTATTTTGTGGTATCACGTGTTCCAAGTGTCCTTTTTCGATATTCAATGCCCTATAATGAGCACCTTGTGGTGCAAGTTTTTTCTGCATTGTTCTAATATAAAGTATCAATGATCCTCTTATGTGTTTCTTTGTTGATGTAGACCAATTGTTAGAAAACAAATCTTGCTTCATGTGATCTATATAATCTGCAAGTTCATTTAGATGTGGCCTATCTGTACTGTCGAACTTAATCTCTGGCAAAGAAACGATATCTAATTGTTGTACGTTAAACATTTTCTACTTGTTCTCCATTTTTAAACCATATAATATCTTTTTGATCAACATATTCTAAAATTTGTGTGAGAGTAAAAGTGTTTTCCTGCCGACCACTTTTTCTTTGATCATATTCTTGAATCACCTTATCAAAAAGTGGATGTAGTTTTTTAATATGTTCTGGCCCAATATAAAAGTTTGCAACAGGAATGGCGCCAGTTCTACGCCACAAACCGCAACCAAGTGCTTGATATTCATAAATCTTTTTTTGATCTTTTTTCTTGCTCATATCAAACATAATTGGTTTCCAATCTTCTATTGTTGGATCAGATTGTTTAATCCAAAACCCACTCTTGAATTCAATAAAATTTAATTCATCTGTTTTAGCATCTGACCCATGGCTACCTACTGACCTTTCTAATGTTGGAAACAATTTTCGTAATACTTCTCGATGCATTATTTCTCTATATCCATAATTGTAAAGTGGACTTTGTCCTGTGTCCTTTCTTACTTCCTCACACAATTCAAGTATTTGATCTATTTTTTCTTTAATTGTCATTGTTCGTCCTGTCTTTCTTTCATCCATCTTAAACCTGTGTTCCATCTTTGCTCTGTAGATTTCTTTGGTCCTTTATACTCGATTGTATAGTTTGTGTTACTTGGACCTAAAACTTCTAATCCTTTTGCAAACATTCCTATGACAACCAACATCATTATTGCTACAATAAATTTACTCATGCTCACCTCCGGGATCACCATTAGGTAAGTTAACCTTGTAAGGATTTCCTTTTTTATCTCTGTATATGACAAAGTTTCTAACTCTACCTGCACTATGATAATTGCTGTCAAATGTAAATCTATTCTTTGGCACATTATGGAATTGTTTGAATGTAACATACATAGCAAATATTATTCCTATATGTACTGCAACCAATCCTACCCAACCCCAAAGGAAAGTAGACATTTGGAAAAAATAAAGTGAGAACACGGTGCTCCAAACAAAACTTAAAACAGTCAATATCTGCAACCGCACAGTCTTAGGTAATGCACGAAGATCGTTTTTAGAATCATCGAACAAAATAGTCGCGGCATCGATCATCCAATTTTTCATTTTACTGTTTCCTTTCTACATATTTGTTAAAGGCGGTTTGTGCTTCTGAATCAGATGCTATATCACCTTCTTCTAATTTTAAAGTAACATTAGGCATATAACTTGGCTCAAACGTGCCGTCCTCTATAAGATAAACTTCTCTCAACATATGGCCCATTGCCACTGGTGCGTCCCAACCAACACCGTTGGCGTGTTGCCATTGTTTCTTGGTTGCGGTGTGTATAAGAGATGCACTTCCACAAACAGATTTCATTGCTTCAAGCATCTTGATCATCCAATCGCTGGGCAATCTCTTTAATCTTTTAGCCTCTTGCCCCATCTGGTATTGTTTCATTAACCCTATGAACAGACCCTGATTGATCTCTCCGCCCTCTTCGTCACCATATACATTTTTGATTGATAATAATGCGTCAGTTAATCCTATGGGTCCTGCCATCTTAAATCCTTTGTATGCGTAATCAAAGTGTGAGAAATAGTGTTTGTTAGGTCCACACTTGCCCGAACTCTTTCTAACTCTTTTTGGTTCTAGATCAATCTCACAAGAGTCAAACACCTGTTGAACCATGTGTGCTGTCACAACTCTTTCTGTTTCTGTTTCTCCCATTTTGTATCTGTGTAATAGACATCTGTGAATCTCTTCTGTGCCTGCTCTCAATATACCCGAGTCGTTCACTATTTCAAATGCTTCAGCATCAAAGGCCGGTTCATCTGTTTCTACTATTGTAACTGGAATATTTTCATATCCTAGCAAAGCCAGTGATACTGCTCTATGTTGCCCATCGAATATGTATAATGTCTTGCTGTCTGATCTCCTTACTGCGGACACAGGGCAACAAACTCTTGGATCAAACTTTCTCATAATATTCATAACGTGTCCTGCCCTTACATCACGTTGCACAGAATAGTTAAAAGCGAAATCTGATAATGGATGTGCTTCTGTACCTAGAGGTAATTTTCTGCCTTTTGTTAATTGATTTTTTAAATTGACCTTGGCCTCTTCATATCTTTTGGACCAATTTGGAACATCTTCCGGTGCCTCTTTTCTAACTTCTTTGACGACGTCGAGAAGCATCTTGACTTTTTGCATATAATTCTCCTATAAAATATTATATTTGCTATTCAAGGCACATTTCCTACAATAGGATTAACCTAAAATAACATAGCAATTATAACACAAATTGAATATTTGTCAATACTATTTGGATAATTTTTTTCTATTTTTGAGATGTTCTGCTTCTACCAACTGCTTATTTTGACCATAATATGCAACTGCATGACCCTTTTTACACATTTCCATATTAATATTTTTACCATCTACAAATATCTCACCAAGTATTCTTCCGAACTTACCTGTCTCTTGATCTTTGTGCGTTTTGATTATTTTCTTACTACCATTAGCAAGTGCTGATTGCAGATATTTTTTAGATAAAAGTCCGTATTTTTTCTCAGTAAGATCCCTTGTTCTGCTTTCGGGTGTGTCAATACCAAAAAGCCTTACTCTGCTTTTGTATTTGATATCGAAACCTAAATCAATCATCACATCGATTGTGTCTCCGTCGACAACTTTGATAACTTTATCGATACGATAACTGAAATCTGTAGGATCTCCTAGTTTGGCCTGCTTACTCATTATGTATGTATTTATTGATTTACTTGGGTTTCTTACGTGAGCCGTAGAATGATTGCATTTCTTTTTTACAAGCGTCGTGCCAATACTTGCCAGAATCCCTCAAACGTTCATTCGCTCTTCTAAGTTTTTCTAACTTTCTCTCAAATGCCTTAAATTTTCTTTCTGATAGTTCATTACCAACTAGTTTTTCTAATTGGTTCAGTACATCATCGATCGCAGGACAAGTAATATCAGGCACCTTGGGTGCTCTTTTTCTGATCTTACCCCACGATAAACGGAATTTCTTCTGTGAACCTGGTATTAAAAACATACACACTCCCTATAAATTGTTAATACTCACAATTATTTACAGTCTTACGAGTGTAAATGAAGTGCTACTATAAGTTTTACTATCAGATTTAGAAGTGCAACTTTTCTGTTGCAAGGTAAGTTGCCAACCCCAAGATTAATTCCGCAATTAAGCGGCTAATCTTAATTTAGGCATAGCCAACGTTAAGTCAGCAAAGCCTAATGCTTTTTGTTTAGCATTTATAAATTTGGCCGTATCCTCGTTCCAACTGGGTACACTCCATCATGCTTTCAAAATACGTCGATCCTATATCACCCCCGGAAGGGATTACGTAAGCCACCATGCTAATTGGTGGAGGTGCTGGGTACTGCCCCCAGGTCCGTCAAGTCTAATACATGATTTCAACGTGGACAATTATATTTAAGCATAAGGTTGACAAAAAGTCAACCATCAAGTATTATATTGAATGCAATCAGAAAAAAGTAGAAGAAAATTATCAGTAAAAATCACTGACCTAAAAGAATTCTCCGAGATAAAGGAGGGTTTATCGTTCAAGAAGATAATTAAAAGTGTTCAAAACAATTTACCAAAGGATACACGAGAGGTAAGTGTCGAGTACACTAACAGGAAAGGAACACCTGTGGCAAGAATGGTTCGAGTACC
>Ga0163111_10002867_pt1 | contig 11014 bp, 10 predicted proteins | sample CRUFie1St18metaG_FD_109645 | JGI IMG/M metagenome (GOLD analysis project Ga0163111, IMG submission 109645) | Marine microbial communities from the Costa Rica Dome - CRUD Field 142mm St18 metaG | ecosystem: Environmental > Aquatic > Marine > Oceanic > Photic zone | place: Costa Rica: the Eastern... | reverse complement strand
CCAGTCATGATTTATCTCATGCAATTATTGCCGGAGATTATTTATTCGTAATCGGTTTTTCATTAGGAGGGAGATATGATAATGTGGTAGTCGAAAAAATAAGTAAATCTGCTGCCAATCTAGCATCTGGGGAGTTGTTACAATTTGAGCATATAGGAAATTTTAGTACTACTCCGGAGGATTACTATGCTATTGTCGATGGAAAGACAGCTGGGCCATTCGCTTCAGCATGTGCTTGCGCCGGAATGATTGCAGGCGCCAATAAAGAGATTATTCAGGCATTAGAAGACTTTGGTATTGAAATAGGTCGTGCATTCCAATTAGTTGACGATCTCTTAGACCTTACGGGCAAACCTTCAATGGGTAAACCAAGAGGAACGGATGTATATGATGGTAAAATGACATTACCTTTAATTCATGCATTGACATTACTATACGGTCCCGAGAGAGAGCAGTTAGAAGATATTTTGAATAATTTTTCCGATGACAGGTGGCAGGAATTAACAATGCTCTTGAATAAATCAAATTCCTTATTGTATGTAAAACAATTAATAAAAAATCATATCAATAGGGCCATTGTTTGTCTTGAAAAACTTCCTGATTCTGATGCGAAGGATATGATGATGGAAATAGCAATAGATTCACAAAATAGAAAATTATAAATTATCTGAAAATCCAATGGTGATATACTGTGATCAAAGAAAAACTTTGGGACTTAGTCATAATTGGGGGCGGACCAGCAGGAAGTACAACTGCTAGATTTGCAGCAAAAAATGGACTCAGCGTATTAGTTATAGACGGCCGTGATTCAATAGGTGAACCACTTCAATGTGGGGAATTAGTACCTTCGAATGATGAAATGAAAAGATTATGTCCAAATGTTCCAAATATAGATGAACTTTTCATAACACCAAAAAATGCAATCTCTCAGTACACAAAAGAAATGCATCTAATCCCTCCATCTGGAAAACCCCTAAAGTATAATTTTGAGGGTCTAATGCTAAATAGGGTCATTCACGATCAAGAATTAGTACGCCTTGCAAAATCTAATGGAGCCGAATTCCTTACCGGAAACAGAGTCCAGGATATTGAGAATAATTCTGTCATCTTGAAAGATGGTTCTATAATTAAAGCCAAGATAATTGTAGGAGCGGGTGGGCACAATGATCCATTGAGGAAGAAGTATTGGAAAGTCAAATCTCTCAATATTCCAGTTAAGTTCGTGCTCATGGATGGCGTATTTTCCAATGTGGTTGAACTACACTTTGGTTCTGTTGCTCCAGGAGGATATGCATGGGTATTCCCTAAAGAAGGAGGGGCAAACATAGGATTGGGAATTCAGAGAAAATTTGCAAAGGGCCAAAGCTTGAATATAATTGCAAATAAGTTCTTTTCTAAATACAAAGGAAAAGTTAGTTTTGAAGGCGCAGGTTCATTGCCCATGTCCGGTACAATCAAAACATTTGTGAAGGATAACCACTTACTCGTAGGTGATTCAGCCGGAATGGTGTTGCCCTCAAATGGAGCAGGCATAACAATCGCTATGATAGGCGGCAGAATAGCCGGCCAAGTAATTTCAGAACACATAAAAGAGGGAGTTTCTTTGTCAGAATACGAAAAAAGATGGGAGCATCAAATGGGTAAAGTAATGAGGAATTCTCAAATATCGTTTAAATTAGGCAGTATTCTTTTCAGATTTCCAGATTGGTTCATAAATATCGCCTTCAATAGGTTGACTAAACCGTTTATATGGAAAGCAATTACTTGCAGACCATTACTCAAATTTTTCTGATACTGGTGCCTTTCCAGACCATATCGTAGCCATCCCGGGGAAAATTACTTTTGCTTTTACACTTTCAAAACCTTCTTCTATCATCATTTTTTTGTATTTTTTTGTTGTTCCAAAATTAATATAGGTTTTTGTCAGCCACTTCCATGGGTGTTCCTTTTGTTTACACACTATTCTTGCATAAGTTCCTACCCAATATTTCATCCAAAAATGTCCCAAAAGTCCATGAAAATAATTAATTTTTGCCGGATCGACTATTATTAATTCCCCTCCAGGTTTTAAGACGCGCCTAACTTCAGATAGCCCTTTCCTTTTATCGAACCAATCTCTGAAGGAGAAAAGTGTACATACGGTATCAAAATAATCATCTTCAAATGGTAATTCCTCTGCTCTTCCTTCGACGAATTTTGCCTCTTTATCTCCCCTTTTAGTTCGCTTATCATTTACACGAATTTTTGCAACTCTTAACATTTCAGGTATAGGATCTAAACACACTAATTCTTTGCCTTCAACATCTTCAGCAAAACTTCCTGGGCCACATCCTATTTCTAAAATCAAACCCTCTTCAGGTAGCCTTTTTCTAACCATTCTCCTCCAATTCGAAACCTGACCAAGTGTTGCAAAATTGTTAATTTTATCATAAACTGGAATAGTCGCTTCAAGATTATTTTGAAGTTCTTGCCAATCTTCTTGGCCAATGACTTCAGAATCCATATTCACATCCCGATAGCCACAAGTATATGGTAAGTACTGCTACAAAAGTCACATACTTGAAAATTTAATTCAACTCTATTATCGGTTATTATCATAAACTAAATTTATTTGGGTAGTATAAACTGGTGCTGACTATGGTGAGAGAAAAAGTTCTACGCGCGATAAAAGATGCTGAAAAAGCGGCATCTGAAACTATTTCAGAAGCAAAAAAAGAAGCAGCGTCAATAATATCTCAAGCTCGCTTGAATGCATCAGAAATAATGAACTCCGAACTTTCAAAATCAGAGTTAAGTAATCAGAATCTTATCAATGAAGCGCGAGATAGTGCAAGCTCTGAAGCAAAATTAGTCTCAGATGATGGTGATAAAGTACAAAAAAAGTTACATGATTCTGGTAAAAAAAATCGATTCAAAGCGGAAAAAATAATCATCGACGCTTTCAAAAAATAAAAGCTAAATTCGGAGGTGAAAATTATGTCGCAGGTCCACACTCAGCAAATGGGTCGTTTGACTGCAGCAGGAAGCAAAAATAACATAGATGAAATTATTGATTGTTTAGCCAACCTAAACGCTCTTCACTTCATAGAATATGATGGCCTAGAAGAAGGCTTTGATTTGGGCTCTCCAAAGGAAGACGCAGAAATAGTCGGTAGAAGATTAAACAAACTCCGTGCCGCCGCATCAATTATCGAAGGTAAAAGTCCAAAAAAGCCTGTTCCTTTGCAAAAAGTTCGTTCTGAACTGGATACTTCATTACCGAATGCAGTTGATTTGTTACTCGAAAAGAGTACAAGGTTAGAATCAATAAGAGATGAAATATCCATTTTAGAAGAAGAAGAGAGAGTTCTAGAATTAATTTCCTCTTTAGATTTGGATGCAGATTTATTATCAGGTTATGAAAATATTTCTTCATTTGTCGGTACAATTAGTGACATAGAACCAATAAAAAAAATTGATTATAATAATCTTTTATTTGTTGGAAAATCGAAAAAAGTAAACGTAATAGCATTATTTGTCGAAACTAAATTCTCGGTTAGAACCCAATCACTACTAAATTCCAATGGGTTTGAGGCAATTAACCTCAAAGAAAATTTACATGGTAATTCTTCCGACTTGTTATCTAAAGTAATAGATGAACTTAAAATCCTTAACTCCGAAAAATCATCAATAGAAAATGAATTAGAGATTTGGAACAATGACTTCGGTGAATCACTTACTTGTGGCTTAGAACTGTTAGAAAGGGAACATGAAATCATGACCGCGCCAGTTAAAATTGCAGTTTCAAATCATGCATTTTTCATAGATGGATGGGTTGAGATGGCCAGGTCTAACGAAGTGAAACAAGCACTTGAAAAATATTGCAATTTCATAGATATTTCTCCTTTTAAAATTAAGGCAGGAGAGGGAGGGCACGGCCATAACGATCATTCTCACAATCAAGAAATGCCTCCAATTGCGTATCACAATAGAAATTTATCAAAACCGATGGAATTACTAACAGATGCAGTTGGAAGGCCAGCTTATGGCCGTATCGATCCCACATTATTCATGTTTGTGACCTATCCAATATTTTTTGGAATGATGTTGGGCGACATGGCATATGGCCTGATCACCATGTCTCTTGGCGCCTTTATCATGGGTCAAGCTGGAACAAATAATATGATGAGTTTAGGAGGTAAATTTTTGATTTACATTGGTTTAGGCACATTTTTATTCGGTTATCTTTATGCTGAATTTGCAGGATGGGAAATTTTCCCTCATGGGCACAGTAATCCTGCTGAAGCACTCGCTATACTTTATCCTCCAGTAGATAGTCATGGCTCTGTATGGCATGGATCCTATCCTTTTGGTATTGAACTAGCCTATCCATTCCATAGAGTTGTTCTAGTAGAAGATTACGGGAATCTTGAACATTTGGTAATTTTGACTATTTACCTTGGCTTGATTCATATTATTTTTGGGCGTTTAATTGGCTTCAGAGATGTTATGTTCTATGGTACAGATCACGGGCACATCGGAATAGGGGCTGCTTTCTTTGAACATGGAGTTTGGATTGTGTTGTTAATTGGAGGCTTTCTATTTTCCTATGGATTTTTAGGGCCAAGCGAATCGGAATATATGATGATGCCAGGAATGATTATTGCTATTTCAGCAGTTATCATGTTGATATGGACACTTTTCTATTATCACGGAATCCCATTTGCGATTAGTTTAATTCTTGCTCCAATCGAAGCAATTGGGATGATGCCGTCTGTCATATCGTATGTCCGACTTTTTGCTGTCGGTGTCGTGGGAGTTAAGATTGCGGAAACAGGAAATTTAAAGCTCTTTGAACCCATGGCGCATGCAATAGAACATAGCGATTTTTTAATCGTCCCATTCTTACTTGTGGGTTGGTTATCAGTACAATTTTTTGCATGGGGTCTTGGAGTATTCAGCCCCAATATTCACGCAGCAAGACTACATTTTGTAGAGTGGATGAGGCAATATTATGATTCTAGCGGAGAAGAATTTAGACCATTCGGACTCCGCACACAACACGTGGAGGCCGATTAATATTATATTCCAAGCAAAAATGCTTAGAAAAAAGGAGGAAAAAAAATGAATAATAAAAATAAAATGAGAGGAATAAGTATGCTTTTGACATTATCATCCATTGTGATGATTGCAACAAGCGTACAAGCAGAAGCAAATGAATATACAGTGGAGTCATATGGAAAAATAGCCGCTGGTATAGCTCTAGGGCTGGCAGGAATTGGAACAGGTATGAGCCAAGGACCAATTGGAGCAGCAGCAGTAGGGATGATTGCTGAAGACAGTAGCAAATTCGTCAATGGATTAATCTTTACAGCATTGCCAGAAACAATTGTACTTTTTGGATTCCTTGCACTTTTCTTGCTCTAAGCAGGATTGGGTAAATTATCTTTAAACGTAAAATGAGGTAAATTGAATGACGTTAGATGCATTAGCAAATGAAATCGATGCTCAGGCTAAAGCAGAAGCTAAGTCTATTATTGATGCAGCAAAATTACAAGCTAAAGAAATTGAGGATAAAGCAAAAGCTGAAGCAAACACTTTGACAACCGAAATGATGAATCGTGCCAAAAAAGAAAGTAATAAAATTTCCATAGAAGTCGTCGCATCCGCTAAACAAGCAAATCAAAAACATCTATTGATTGCACAGAGAGAAGAATTAGATGAAACATGGAATTCTATAAGGGCGTCTGTATCTTCTCCAAATCTGGAAGGACGATCTGACATCCTAAAGTCTCTTTTGTCAGAGGCTAATAAAACGGGTAAAGGAATGATCTTGAGGCCAGTTTCAATAGATAGGAAAGAACTAGAGAAAGGAAACTTTACTCTTGGAGAAAATATTGATGGTTTAGGGGGATTTATATTAGAATCAAAAGATGGCTCTATTGTGCATGATTATAGATTCGATAGCCGATTACAAGAGGCGTGGCAAGAGAATTTAGGTCTAGTTAATAAGGCCTTATTTGATAATTAAGTGGTGTTTTTATGGTAAGGCCAACTAGTGGAAAATCAAACATATACAATGCCGCAGCTCGCGCCAAGGCACGTAAAGCATCTTTGATCGATTCCACTAGAATGCTACAATTACTTCAATTAGGTCCAGAATCAATAGGAGCAAGCATAGGAGAGTTGGGATATAGGAATGAAATGGATATATATTCATCTAGGATGAACGGTGCAGATGCTGTTGAGGCCGCTTTGGTTCATAATTTAGATAATGACCTTCTTGAGATACTAAAATTTTGCCAAGGACCATTAAAATCTATTGTTTCGATATATATTGAGCGTTTTTCCTATGAAAAGGCAAAAACTGTATTGCGTTCTGTACATGGAGGCTGTTCAGATGATTTAATAGAATCACAAATATTGCCTTCTGAGAATCCTATGAACTCTATCTGGCTGGATATAGTGAGGACCACAACAACCGTCTCAGAAGCCGCTGAAGCAATGTCTGGGACTGAATGGGGCAAAGAACTATCGAAATTAGAAGGAACTGATCCTTCACTTGAAGAGATGGAAGACGCTTTGGATAGGCAATATTACTCTAATGCACTACAAATTTCAAAATCGAAAGACTCTAATCCACAACTATTGAAATATATCAGGACTGAAATCGATCACCGTAACATAATTAATCAATTTCGAGAATTACGTCAGAATATTTCTCTAGAAAAGCGTTCTCAAATAATTATTTCAGGTGGTAGAATTCAAAATTCTATTATGTTACAAGCCTCTCAGGCAACATCTAAAGAATCATTAATAGATGTACTCAGGAGGAGTATTTATTTTGATGATGAAGGATTTGATGAAGCATTAATTGATTCGGAGAATACCCAATCTTTAGATCCAATCGCTTCTCTTTTAATTCATAAAAGGCATGCATTACTAAGAAAATTCGCATATCTTAATCCAGTTTCTCCATTTCCTGTGATATATTACATAGAAAAAAAGGTATTGGAAATACAAAACCTTCGTCTCCTAGTGCGTGGGAAGGCAATTGGTTTAAGTTCTGAGGTTCTAGAAGCGCATATGGATTTTTGAGAGGTTTATGGTATGGAAATAGCAGTTGTAGGATCTCCTGATTTCACCCTCGGTTTCCAATTAGCCGGGGTTTTGAAATTATACAATCCAAAAAATATTGAAGAGACTATATCTATTATGAAGAATCTCTTGAGTCAAAAGGAAATTGGAGTTGTCGTAATAGATAACTCTGATTTAATAAAACTACCCGAAAGACTGAGAATACGTCTTTCAGAGAGTATTACTCCCACAGTATTGGGAATAGGGACGGAAGAGGATAATACCCTCAGAGAGTCGATCAAATCGGCACTAGGAGTCGATTTGTGGAAATAAATCCTAGAAAAAAATGGAAGTGAAAAAAATGAGTAAAGAAAAAGGAGTAATTTATCGTATTTCTGGCCCAGTAGTGACAGCAATAGGTATATCGCCAAGAATGTATGAAGTTGTGCGAGTAGGAGATGAAGGTTTGATGGGAGAGGTAATTGAGTTACATGGCGAACAGTCAGTAATTCAAGTATATGAAGAAACTTCAGGAGTTAGGCCGGGAGAACCTGTGATTAGGACTGGTCAGACATTATCTGTCCAACTAGGGCCAGGACTCTTGACAAAAATATATGATGGAATACAGAGACCTCTTCCCGAACTAGAGAAAACAATGGGTGTTTTTATTACAAGAGGTGTTGATGCCGATGGCCTAGATTTGGAAAAGAAATGGGATTTTAAACCATCTCTAAAGAATGGTGAAACTGTCAATCCAGGTGACGTAATAGGAACCGTACAAGAAACTTCTACTATCGAACACAGAGTTATGATTCCGCCCGGGATATCAGGAAAAATCAAAGAAATTAAATCTGGCGAATTTAATGTCACAGAAACAATTTGTACATTAGACAACGGTAATGAAATACAAATGATGCAAAAATGGCCAGTAAGAACTCCACGACCATTTACAAAAAAGCATGCTCCAGAAGTCCCTCTGCAAACAGGCCAGAGAATTCTCGATTTCCTTTTCCCACTAGCCAAAGGTGGTACTGCCGGAATTCCGGGACCATTCGGCTCAGGAAAAACAGTAACTCAACAACAATTAGCAAAGTGGTCAGATGCAGATATAGTAGTGTATATCGGATGCGGGGAGAGAGGGAATGAGATGACGGAAGTTCTTGATGAATTCCCACATTTGATGGACCCAAAAACAGGCGAAGCTCTTATGAATCGAACAACAATGATTGCTAACACTTCTAACATGCCAGTTGCGGCTAGGGAAGCATCGGTGTACACAGGAATAACCATTGCGGAATATTTCCGTGATATGGGCTATGATGTTGCATTGATGGCCGATTCTACCAGTCGTTGGGCAGAAGCAATGAGAGAAATCTCGTCGAGACTCGAAGAAATGCCTGGAGAAGAAGGATATCCTGCTTACTTGTCTAGTCGCTTAGCTGAATTTTATGAAAGGGCCGGCCGTGTTGAGACACTTTCTGGAGGAGATGGTTCAGTCTCTGTCATTGGAGCAGTTTCTCCTCCTGGCGGAGATATCTCTGAACCAGTAAGTCAAGGAACTTTAAGAATAGTCAAAGTTTTCTGGGGATTAGATGCAGGTTTAGCTCGTCAACGTCATTTCCCAGCCATAAATTGGCTGAATTCGTATTCATTGTACCCTCCTTCATTAGATCAGTGGTACAGGGACAACATAAAAGCAGACTTCCCTGAAGTCAGAACTCAGATAAGTTCTCTCTTGCAAGTAGAAGCGGAGTTACAAGAAATAGTTCAATTAGTTGGCTCTGATGCACTTCCAGTCGATCAGCAACTAACTCTTGAAGTTGCACGTATGATCAGAGAATTCTTCTTACAGCAAAATGCATTCCATGATGTTGATACATACAGTGACTTAAAATTACAGTACACAATGGCAAAAGCCATACTATCATTTCAAGAAGAATCTAAGAAAGCACTTGCAGGTGGTTCAGCATTAGAAGATGTAGTGAACATTCCAGCAAGGACAGACTTAATGAGAGGAAGATTTGAATCGGGTTATGAAGAAAGAATAGAAGAAATGCTAGAGGAGATGAATAAACAAATTTCTAATACTATGGAGGACAATTGAGGAGTGATATAAATGACTGGAAAAGAATATAGAACAATTACTGATGTAAAAGGACCTTTGGTGTTCTTGAATAAGACTGAACCAGTTGCTTTTGGAGAAATTGTCGAACTAAGACTCTCTGATGGAACTTTAAAAAATGGGCAGGTATTAGATACTTCTGACGACCAAGTTATCGTCCAGGTTTTTGAAGGAACTGCATCAATAGATAAACAAACAGGCATAAAATTTCTTGGAGATGTATTTAAATTACCTGTAAGTAAAGATATGATTGGCAGAATATTAGATGGTGCAGGAAGGCCTAGGGATGGTGGGCCATCTATTGTTGCTGACGAAATGGCAGATATTATTGGTGCAGCCATAAATCCCTATTCAAGACAAAGCCCATCTTCTTTTATACAAACAGGAATTTCAGCTATAGACGCTTGTACTTCACTGGTAAGAGGGCAAAAATTACCTATATTTAGTGCATCTGGATTGCCGCATAATGATATTGCACTACAAATCGCTAGACAGGCAAAATTAGTGGATAGCGATGATGATTTCGTGGTAGTATTTTGTGCAATGGGAATTACAGCAGAGGAATATAATTTCTTCGTTCACGATTTAGAAAGAACAGGGGCCCTTGAAAATGCATGTTTATTCGTTAATCTTGCGGACGATCCTGCTGTCGAGAGATTAATCACTCCTAGATTAGCATTAACTGCTGCAGAGTATTTAGCGTTTGAGCACGATTATCACGTTTTAGTCATATATACTGACATGACAAACTATTGTGAATCACTACGTCAAATTGGTGCAGCGCGTGAAGAAGTTCCAGGTAGACGTGGATATCCTGGTTATATGTATACAGATCTAGCAATGCTATATGAGCGAGCAGGATTAGTTAAGGGGAAAAAAGGATCAATTACTCAATTCCCTATATTGACTATGCCTGGTGATGATATTACTCATCCAATACCCGACCTCTCAGGCTACATTACTGAAGGGCAAATAGTAATTTCTCGTGAATTACACCAGAAAGGAATTTATCCTCCAATAAATGTCCTGCCTTCTCTATCTAGATTAATGAATGCAGGTATTGGTGATGGAAAGACACGTGAAGACCATAAATCAGTTTCTGACCAACTTTATGCGGCATATGCTCAAGGAAGGGAGTTAAGAGGTTTGGTTGCTATTGTAGGAGAAGATGCCTTGAATGAACGTGATCTGCAATTACTCAAGTTTGCAGATATTTTCGAAAACCAATTCCTCAGACAAAGTAGAGATGAAGATCGATCTATAGGAGAAGGCACACTTGATTACGCTTGGGAACTCCTTTCTAATATAGATACCAAATATCTTGTCCGTTTAGATCAAAAATGGATTGATAAATATCACCCTGAAGAGAAGAAAAAATAATATTTTAAGAAATTTCGGAGATGAGATAGATGGCATTAGATATCAAGCCCACAAGATCAGAATTAATCAATCTGAAAAGGAGGATAAAACAAACCTCTAGTGGATATAATCTTCTAAAAATGAAAAGAGATGGTTTATTTTTTGAATTCAGGACATTACTTGCTGAAATGATTGCTGCAAGGGAAGAACTTGTAGAAACATATAGAGATGCACTAAAATCAATTGCACTGGCATCTTCAATCGAAGGAGGGCTAGCCGTAAAAAGTGCTGCAATAGCTGCAACCTCTGGTCCAGAAGTGATGGTATCTAGGAGGAATATAATGGGCGTTGTCGTTCCAAAGGTAGAAGGGACTAATCTTACTACTACTGTTGAAACAAGGCCTACTGGGATAATCGGAGGCTCCCCATACATTGATGAATCTGCAGATTCTTATTCTATTTTAATATCAAAGATTG
>Ga0163111_10002864_pt1 | contig 11018 bp, 9 predicted proteins | sample CRUFie1St18metaG_FD_109645 | JGI IMG/M metagenome (GOLD analysis project Ga0163111, IMG submission 109645) | Marine microbial communities from the Costa Rica Dome - CRUD Field 142mm St18 metaG | ecosystem: Environmental > Aquatic > Marine > Oceanic > Photic zone | place: Costa Rica: the Eastern... | reverse complement strand
TGCCGCTCGCCGTTGAGTTCGCCAAGCATAGATCAGTTATCGGCTTCGACATTAGCCACAGCAGAATTGAAGCCTTGAAAGGCGGTCATGACGCAACGCTTGAGGTGAGCGACAGCGAACTCGCCGGCGCCGGGGCGCTGGAGCTGACTTCCGATCCCGCGGATCTTTCACGAGCGAATTTTTTCATTGTGACGGTCCCGACACCGATCGACGAGAGCAAAAGGCCCGATCTCGGCCCGCTGCTTAGTGCATCTCGGACAGTCGGGGGTGCCCTTAAGAGGGGCGACATCGTGGTGTATGAGTCGACAGTGTATCCAGGAGCAACCGAAGAAGACTGCATCCCGGTTCTCGAAAAGGTCTCGGGAATGGCGTTTAATCAGGATTTTTATGTCGGCTATAGCCCCGAGAGGATCAATCCAGGCGATAAGGAGCATCGGCTGCCCAACATCCGCAAGGTAACCGCAGGCTCGACGCCTGAAGTTGCGGACCTTGTTGACAGCCTATACGCCTCGATCATCACTGCCGGCACGTTCAAAGCAGAGAGTATCCGGGTCGCAGAAGCTGCGAAAGTCATCGAGAACACGCAACGTGACATCAATATTGCGCTGATCAACGAGCTGGCTGTTATATTCGACAAGCTGGGCATTGATACCCATGCGGTGCTCGAAGCGGCGGGAACGAAATGGAATTTTTTGCCCTTCAGGCCTGGGCTGGTGGGTGGCCACTGTATCGGGGTGGATCCCTACTATCTAACATATAAAGCCGGGACGATCGGCTATCATCCCGAAATCATCAATGCGGGTCGTCGACTAAACGACGGTATGGGCGCATACGTCGCCGAGAAATTGGTCAAATCAATGCTGAAACGCCGCATCCACGTCGACGGCGCGCGGGTTTTGTTGATGGGTTTCACCTTCAAGGAAAACTGTCCGGACTTGCGTAACACCCGGGTGGTGGACGTAATCGATGAACTGTCTAGCTACGGCATCAAGGTTGATGTCTATGATCCGTGGGTCGACCCCGAAGAAGCTCGGCGTGAGTATGGGCTGCAGCTTATCGAACGACCAAAAAGTGGCGTCTACGACGGAGTAGTCATCGCTGTGGCGCACGAGGAGTTTCGCGATGGTGCCCAGAAAATGGTGACCAACGCAGTCAAGCCAGAACATGTCATTTACGATCTCAAGAATGTCCTTCCAAGGGAGTTTGACGCAGTTCGACTTTAGGCATCCGCCAACCTCGTCCTCTTTCCCGCCCGACAAATTTCGGAAAAACTGCTATGCCAATTGAAAGCGCGATCAACCGCGTACTGATCACCGGAGGGACCGGTTCCTTCGGCAAATCGATGGTCAATGAACTATTGTCCGGCGATATCGAAGAGGTGCGGATCCTCAGCCGAGACGAAGAAAAACAAGACGCTCTCCGCAACGATCTGCGTGATCCGCGCGCGCGCTTTTTCGTCGGTGATGTGCGTGATCGGGAAAGCGTCTCCCGGGCCATGAAGGGGGTCGATGCAGTGTTCCATGCGGCTGCACTCAAACAAGTGCCCAGTTGCGAGTTCTTTCCGATGGAGGCGGTTCGCACGAACGTCATCGGGTCTGAAAATGTCATTCGGAATGCCATTGACCACGAAATCGGGAGCTTGGTGTGTCTGTCAACTGATAAGGCCGTGCAGCCGATCAATGCGATGGGAATATCTAAGGCAATGATGGAGAAGCTAGCCCAAGCAGCTGCGCGGGAAATCGGACCCGATGCGGCTACCAAGATCAGCTGTGTCCGTTACGGAAACGTGATGTGCTCGCGTGGGTCGGTTATTCCTCTATTTATGCGTCAGATCGCAGAGGGCAACCCTATCACTGTTACAGAGCCGACCATGACGAGGTTCTTGATGCCCTTGCGTGATAGCGTTGCGCTGGTTCGGTTTGCATTTGAGCATGCAAACCAAGGCGATCTTTTCATCAAGAAGGCACCAGCTTCAACTATAGCCGATTTGGCGACCGCGCTGGCGGAGCTGTTCGAGGTGCCGGACCATCCCGTGCAGTCGATTGGGTGGCGACATGCGGAAAAGCTGTACGAGACACTGGCGAGCGCGCAGGAGCTAAGCACTGCGGAAGACATGGGAGGATATTGGAGACTGCAGCTCGACAGTCGCGATCTCAACTACGCGGCATATTTCAGCGAAGGTGAGAAAACGACGATAAGAATGGACGATTATCATTCGCACAACGCTGAGCGGCTTGACATCGAGGGTGTCAAGGACCTGCTCCTTAGCCTTCCGGAAATTCAGGCGGAGGTTGCAAAGCTCTCGTGAGCTACCGGTTGCTCGCTAAGCGCACAGAGCAAAGGAGATCTGATTTTGGCTAAACCAATTCGAGTATTGGTTCTCGGTGCGAGCGGAATGCTGGGCACCTCAATGCTTCGCGCCTTTTCGGATCGCGATGGTTATACCGTTATCGGAGCGGTGCGCTCAATGAGCCCACAGCTTCGGGAGGTCGCCGGCGGCGCCGAGGTTGTCGACGGATTCGATGCTCTGAGCAGCGACAGTCTGCAGAATGTTTTTGCCCGAGCTCAGCCCGACGTGGTGATTAATGCGGTTGGACTTATCAAGCAGTTAACTGGCGGGAATGCGGTTTCTGAAGCAGTTCCGATAAATACAATGCTGCCGCATAGGTTGCAGACCTTGGCCGATATTGCTGATGCGCGATTGATTCATGTCAGTACCGATTGCGTCTTTTCCGGTGTAAAAGGTGGATACTGCGAGTCTGACAATGCCGACGCTAGCGATGTCTATGGGCTCAGCAAGTATCTCGGCGAGGTAGATGCGCCCAATGCGATTACGCTGCGAACATCGATCATCGGCCATGAACTTGCGTCTAAAAACGGGCTGGTGGAATGGTTCCTGTCACAGAAATGTCCCGTCAAGGGCTACACCAAGGCGATATTCTCGGGCCTTCCGACCGTTGAGTTGGCGCGCGTTGTGCGTGACTTCGTGCTGCCCAAGCCGGAGTTGACCGGACTTTATCATGTCTCGGCAGAACCGATTTCAAAATACGACCTGCTACGTCTGGTCGGCACCGTGTACGGACACGATGTCGATATAGCGCCCGACGATACATTGAAAATCGACCGCTCGCTGAACTCTGAGCGCTTTCGCTTGGCGACTGGGTACAGCCCGCCACTTTGGCCCGACTTAGTCGATGTCATGAAACACAACCGAATTGAAAGCCGTTAAATGATGAAGGTGATGACAATCGTTGGGACACGTCCTGAGATCATAAAAATGTGTCGCGTCATCGCCGAGTTCGAGCGACATGTCGATCATGTGCTCGTGCACACGGGGCAGAATTACGACTACGAGTTGAACCAAGTGTTTTTCGACAACTTGGGTGTCCGCAAGCCCGATCACTTTTTGAATGCTGCTGGGGCGAATGCCGCGAAGACCATCGCCGAGGTCATTTCTAAGGTCGATGACGTTCTGGAAGCAGAGATGCCCGATGCGGTTATGCTTTATGGTGATACCAACAGTTGTCTCGCGGTCATTCCAGCGAAGCGACGTCAAATCCCGGTATTCCACATGGAGGCGGGCAATCGCTGCTTCGACGAACGCGTTCCCGAAGAGCTCAACCGAAAGGTGCTCGATCACTTAAGTGATATCAATTTTGTTCTGACCGAACATGGGCGTCGTTACCTGCTTGCCGAGGGAATTCGGCCCGAAACGATCATCAAGTCGGGGAGCCACATGCGCGAAGTTCTCGACCACTTCTCCGCAGATATCGACGCTTCGCAGGTTTTGGATAAGGAAGGTTTAGAAGCGGGCAAGTTTCTCGTCGCAAGCGTTCATCGCGAGGAAAACGTTGATAGTCCGCACAACCTCGAACAGCTGATGCAGGGTCTGTCTGCGGCCGCCGAAGAATTTAATATGCCGGTGATCGTCTCGACACATCCCCGGACCCAGAAGCGCATCGCCGAGCGGCCGGATGCGCCCGTCGATCCGCTCGTTCGATATCAGGCGCCGATGGGGTTCTTCGACTATATCAAACTACAGAAATCGGCCTTCTGTGTCTTGTCCGATAGCGGCACGATCACAGAGGAGGCCAGCCTGCTCAATCTCCCTGCAATAACACTGCGCAATGCGCATGAAAGACCGGAGGGGATGGACGTCGGAACCTTGATCATGACCGGCCTTGAGCGCGACAGTATCCTTGAATCTATCCGCGTCGTAACGACGCAGCATGATCCACAAGAACGGCAGTTTGAGGTGGTTTCAGACTACGAAGTTCCAAAAGTCTCCCAGAAAATCTTGCGGGCTGTGATGAGCTATACCGGCTATGTGAACCGAACGGTCTGGAAGAAGGTCTGAGGCTTCACTTCAAATGTCCACGATCATTTACGTAGGCGGGTTCGAACTGCCCGACCGCAACGCGGCGGCCCAGAGAGTCTGCAACAACGCGAGCATCTTCCGAGATCTTGGATACAAGGTAATCCTACTGGGCACTTCCCGCGATCGCCCTTATGACGGAACTGTTTATCCTGCAGCCGAGAATGTCGGGAGTGCCGCGGCATGGGAAGTTGGATATCCTGCGTCTACTGGGCAATGGTTTGACATGATCCGTGCTGATTGGCCCCTACGTCGGCTGGTCGAATCAGGTGCGGTCGATCCTGCCAATGTTGCCGCAATTATTTGCTACAATTACCCTGCCATCGCGCAGGCTAGGCTCTCGCGCCTCGCACATTCCTGGGGCGCTTCGGCCTTCGCCGACTGTACCGAATGGTACGGAACGCGAAGCTGGACGACTCCCGCCAATGTTGTCAAAAATCTCGATGTTGCCCTGCGCATGCGATGGGTCAATAGACGGATGGATGGCATCATCACCACCTCGCCCTATATGACACAACACTACAGTGCCAACAGTATCCCTGTAGTCGAAATTCCTACACTGATTGAAGAGCCCGGATCCCACGATGCGGGCATATTGGCGAATGATGGCCCATTATCGCTCTTGGCGGTCGCTTCCGGTTTTGGCGAAGGAACTCTGGAAAAAGATGTCCATGACAGGATCGACTGGATACTCGATATCCTCGACCGAGTTTCCGACAAGGTGCCGCCCTTCGTGCTGAGCATCGCAGGCGTCGATCGGGAACGCTATCTTTCGGTCTTCCCGCAACATTGCGGGCTGCTCGAGCGGTTGGGCGCCCAGGTAGAGTTCCTAGGCCGTATCCCGCGAGTGGAGTTGCTCGACCGCCTGCAGAAGGCAGCGTTTGCTTTCGTACTCCGCCACCAAAGCCGCGTAACCCTTGCTGGTTTCCCGTCGAAATATTCCGAGGCGATCACCTATGGAACACCTGTGATCGTAAACAGGATCCCCAGCATCGCGTCGTATCATGTCGAGACTTGCACCGGATTTACGATCGATACAGACGACCGGGACAAGGCGACGACAGCGCTCCGCGCAATTCTAAAGCGCGATCGGGCGGTGATCGAAGAGATGAAGCGCTTTTGTCGCGAGAGTCACATCTTTAGTGCGAGCAATTTTGTCACGCCGGTACAAGATTTCCTCAATCGATCTGGAACGAGGCCTGGGAAATGAATTTCTATCGCCTGAAGGACGCGATCAGTATGCCGCTCGGCATGCTGCGGGCGAAAATTAACCCCGTCCGCTACGCCAAATCGATCGGCGTGAATATGCACGGCAAGGTTACGATCTATGGTAGCAGCTACCATATGTTCAGTTCGGAGCCTTACCTCGTCACTCTTCACGACAACGTATTTATTAGCGTCGGTGCCAGGTTCATCTGCCACGATGGTGGCGTTCTACCGTTTCGAAAAGATTATCCCACGCTGGACCTCGCTGCACCGATAACCGTGAAGTCAAATTGCTTCATTGGTGCCGGAGCATTGATCATGCGAGGCGTGACCATCGGCGAAAATTGTATAATTGCGGCCGACGCGGTAGTTGCCAAAGACGTCCCTGACGGGATGATAGTCGGAGGCAATCCAGCTCGCGTGATCAAAACGACCGAAGAGTATCTTGCTTCCGCAAAAGAGCGCTCGTTGGGTATCGGCCACATTACGGGCGATCCGAAGCACGCGGAATATAAACGGATATTCGGTGTGGATGGAACTTGATGATGCGTTCGAATTACCCGGTCAGAGACGATTTCGCGACCTTCACGCCACTGAAGATCGCATTAGCATATCTGGCGCTCACATTCGCAATCGCGGTTGCGGGGCCAGTCGTATATGTGGACTTTTCCAAAGGACGAACGGCACTGTTTCTGCTCGCCGTCTCGATCGCCCTGGCCGTCGGATATACGATAGGGGTGCGATCAATGGTGCACAATGGCGGTTCGGGCCGAAGTGTAAGCCTAAAGAAAACCTCAGCCTTGTTCCACGTATCACTGGTTGCAGCATTTTTTGCTTTGGCCTCTTCTATTTGGGCCGCGCTCAATTCGGGTTCGCTGAACACGGACCTAATGGGTCTCGGAAATGCCTATGTCGATGCCTATGAAGGGTACGTCCGTAACAGTGGCGGTTACTCGCTGTCGTTCTTGCTTTACTCCATGTCGCTCCCCTTTTCATTTATCGCCAGCATTTGGGGTATATTTCACTTCAAAATGCTCGACAAAAGCCGTCGTATATTTGTAATTCTCCTGGTTGTTGGAGGGTTGCTTTTCTACGTTGTCGGAACTGGGAAGCAGAAGCAGGTCGGCGATATTCTGATCTATCTAGTCGCAATCGGCGCGATTAAATATGGTGCTGCGGGTAAGCCGTTGAGCGTAAAACTCATCGGGCAAGCGATCATCGGTGCAATGGTCGCTATCGCGCTCTTTGTAGCGGTGCTTAGTCAGCGCTACGCCGCTGTGAATGTCGGGGCCTTTAACATTAACGAGCATGTGCACCCGCGCATGAGCTTCGATATTGAACATCCTGTCTTCAAGTTTTTCGGATTGGACTACGGTTTCGGCCTGTCGATGTTTAGCACCTATCTATCGCAAGGGTATTATGGCCTATCCCTTGCTCTAAACACTGATTGGGCATGGACAAAAATGAGCGGATTCTCGTATTCGCTCTCAGTTATTTTCAACCGTTTTCTCGGTTTCGAGTGGGAATGGCCTAACACTCTTGTGTACCGGGTTGGTGCAACGACCGGTTGGGGCGAAAGTAAGTGGCATACCGTATTTCCCTATTTCGCCTCCGACTTCACCTGGCTGGGGACATTAGTGCTCTTCGGCTTTCTCGCCTACATATATGCGCGTAGCTGGATTTTCTCCATCCGCCAAAACAATCCGTACGCAATGCTGATGTTCACGTTGATGACTATGGGATTGTTCTTCATGCCTGCAAATAACCAATTATTTCATTCTCCTGGTCTGCTTTTTACTGTAATCGTCGTCTCTTTTCTTTATATCCGTGACGGACATTTCTCTCGCAACGCAGGTCAAGGAATTGTTTCGCGCAAGACTGCCGCGAAAGGCTGGGCGATAGCCTCTCGCACATGATGCCGGTCTGGCTGTTGTTCTTGACTATTGCTGGTAAGTTGACGGCGTTGGGGAAGGACGTCGTATTCGCCGGCGCATTCGGCGCGGGGCCATCGGCTGATGCGTATTTCGTCGCCAACCAACTGCCCGGAATAATTTGGTTGGCTGTCTACGGGACAATCGTTTCTGTTTTTGCGCCGCTTTACATCCGGCGCATGGCCAACTCTGCTGACGGGGCAAGTTTCGCTAACGAGGCGGTACGATACTATTTCTATGTGGCCGTCGTCTTGACCTCCATTTGTTGGTTCAGTGCCGACTGGATGGTCTGGATAGCCGCGCCAGCCCTCAACGAGCCAACTCATACCCTCGCAGTGGAACTCACCCGTATCATGGTGCTTGGCTTTGCACTTACCGGCTATGTGGGGGTGCAAAGCGCTATTCAGCAAGCGAATACCCAGTTCGTCCCGCCGTTGGCAGTGCCGGTGATGAATAATATCTTTGCGATCGCTGCCATATTTTTGGCTTGGTATTGGGGGAACGTCACGATTGCAGTGATCGGTGCCGTGGCCGCCTACCTCGTTCAGGCTGTAATTCAGCGTTTACAAACGCTCCGCTTTTACAAGACCGAATTCAAGTTCAGGGTATCCGGTACGGTCATAAAACGCCTTTCGCTGCTTTCGGCGCCAATCGTTTTTGCCTCGGTGCTCGACCAGCTCAATATCGTAGTCGGCACCGCACTTGCATCGGGGTTTGGTACCGGTGCAGTAGCCCAATTCAACTACGCCAGTCGTCTGGCTCTGTTCATCGCTGGAGTGTTTTCCTGGCTCGTTTCCTATGTGTTCTTCCCTACTTTGGCGGGAAATGCCGCGAAGAACGACGACTTGGCGAACGCAGCGCTGCTAACGCGGGGCTTGGCAATCGTTCTGGTGGCTACAGCGCCCGCTGCTGCAGGAGCGCTTGCGATGCGTCAGGAGGTGGTTGCACTGATCTATCAACGTGGCTCTTTTGGTGTTGAGGATGTGGCTGCGACAGCGAGTCTGTTCGGGCTTTTAGGTCTCGGGGTAGTCTTCGTATCCACGCGCGAGCTATTGAACCGGGTCTTCTTTTCGTACCAGCGTACCGTTGCCCCAATGTTGGTCGGGATTGCAGCCGTACTGGCCAATCTCGGGTTCAGTCTATGGCTACTGCAACAGATCGGTCTCGCAGGTATCGCATTGGGCAATGCATTGGCGGCAGTGGTTTTCTTTTTAGGACAATTGGCGCTGCTTTGGAGATGGAAGCCACAGTTGCTTCAGAGGCGACTGCTAGGCTACGCTGGCGCCATCATTGTCGCTGCGACAATAACCTATGGAATTACGATCGGTCTGGTGAGTATGCTGGCGGCAGATTTGCATGTATTTGCAAGGCTGACCATGGGCGGTTTGATTCTGATAGGGAGCTATGTCCCAACTCTGGCCATATTGCTCCTTATGATCGGTATAACGCCACGAACGGCTTTGGCAGAGCTGCGCGGCGATGCGATGCAGAATGATGGGTATTAAGGGAATGGCTATGGAAGCGGGTACAGGTGTTCCACACCGGTTCCTGATGGTTGGAGCCTTTGCTCCCTCCTTGGTGAAGTTCAGAGGCCCTCTGCTCGAGAGCCTGGTTGCGAATGGTTGGGAAGTCCACGCGGCGGCCAACGCAATCGAAGAAGATTGTGAAACCGAGGCGGGCCTGGAAAGCCTGGCCGTTAGCCCGCACTCGCTACCTATTCAGCGTGCCGGTTTGAATGTGTTCTCGGATATAAGAACGCTGGTTTCGATGGTGGCGTTGTTCCACTCCATCAAACCCCATGCCATGCTTGTCTATACCATCAAGCCGGTGGTTTGGGGCTTGATTGCAGGTTGGATCGCACGGGTACCGCGCCGCTACGCGATGGTAACGGGACTCGGCTACGCATTCACCGGAAAAGCGAGCGGCAAGCGGCTGCTCATACAGGGGATAGCCCGGCAACTGTATCGTATTGCCCTCTCACACGCCCATGGCATCTTCTTTCAAAACCCCGACGATGCGACACTTTTCGATGAGCTGGGATTGCTGCCGAAAGATGTGCCGGTGACCATTGTCGACGGCTCGGGGGTCGACCTGCGGGTTTACAGGCAAGAGCCGTTGCCAGACCTGCCGATGAGTTTTCTGCTGATTGCTCGGCTGCTCGGCGACAAGGGAATCCGTGAATACGCTGCTGCCGCTGCAGAAGTCCGCAAGTCCCACCCCGAGGTGCAATTCCATTTGGTCGGAGGCATCGATCCAAATCCCAATGCGATCGGGGAAGATGAGCTCGCCAGTTGGCAGGAGAATGGCACCATCATCTGGCATGGTGAGCAAGCGGACGTGCGCCCTTTCCTCGCCAACTGCCATGTATATGTCCTCCCAAGCTATCGCGAGGGAACGCCGCGCACGGTCTTGGAGGCCATGGCTACCGGACGTCCGGTCATCACTACTGATGCGCCCGGCTGTCGTGAGACCGTCGTTCCAAACGTGAATGGCCTGTTGGTACCGCCGGGGCAAGTTGCTCCGCTTGCCTACGCAATGCGCACCCTTATCGAAAACCCCGCCAAAGTGAGGCTGATGGCAGACGCGGCGCTTTCTATCGTCGAAAAGCGATACGCGGCAGATAAGGTGGCTTCGACAATGCTCGCTGCGATGGGGGCCTGAGAGATATAGCCATGCGTACTAAACGCTTTCTCGATCTTCTTATTGGGATACCGGTTCTGCTTGCCTGCGTGGTACCGATGTTGGTGATTACCTCGCTGGTTCGGTTCAAGCTTGGCTCTCCCGTACTGTTCAGACAGGTAAGGCCGGGATTGAAAGGCGAACCATTTGAATTGCTTAAGTTTAGGACTATGCTCGAAGCTGTCGACGCGAAGGGTGATCCATTGCCGGATGAGGCGCGCCTCACGCCGCTTGGACGCTTTTTGCGGTCGACTTCGCTCGACGAACTTCCGAGCCTTTGGAATGTGGTCAAAGGCGAAATGAGTTTGGTGGGTCCACGCCCACTCCTAATGGAATACTTGCCGCTATATTCCCCCGAACAAGCTCGCCGCCTAGATGTGCCCCCCGGGCTTACTGGATGGGCTCAAATCAATGGTCGCAACACAATCTCTTGGGGCCAAAAGTTCATGCTTGATGTGTGGTACGTCGACCACCGTTCGATCGGGCTTGATCTGAAGATTCTTTGGCATACGGCGTTTAAGGTTTTTCGGCGCGAGGGGATAAGTGCAGCAGGCGAAGCGACGATGCCGCGTTTTCGAGGGGAAACAGAGTGAAGCTGTACGGTATTTACGGCGCATCGGGTTGCGGGCGTGGTGTGATGCCCATCGTATCCGCCGCATTGACGGAGGATGAAACTGCCGTGTTCATAGACGATGGCGCCTTCAATTCGACCGTGAACGGCTATCCATGCTTGAGTTGGAAGGACTTTTTGGCGGAGCAAGCTGCTGAGCGATCGGTTTGCCTCGCCATTGCGGACGGCGCAACCAGGTCGAAACTTGATAAGAAAT
>Ga0163111_10002863_pt1 | contig 11021 bp, 6 predicted proteins | sample CRUFie1St18metaG_FD_109645 | JGI IMG/M metagenome (GOLD analysis project Ga0163111, IMG submission 109645) | Marine microbial communities from the Costa Rica Dome - CRUD Field 142mm St18 metaG | ecosystem: Environmental > Aquatic > Marine > Oceanic > Photic zone | place: Costa Rica: the Eastern... | reverse complement strand
GCTCGAAGACCAGCTGCTCGGCATCGTGGTGGCCAAGGAGCGGCCGGACCTCGAGGAGGAGAAGAGCCGGCTCGTGCAGGAGGGCGCCTCCAACAAGAAGAAGCTCTCCGAGGTGGAGGACCAGATCCTCGAGGTGCTCGAGACGGCGGGCGGCTCGATCCTCGAGGACGCGTCGGCCATCGAGATCCTCGACGGCGCCAAGAAGCTCTCGAACGAGATCAGCGCCAAGCAGAAGATCGCCGACGAGACCGAGATCAAGATCGACGAGGCGCGCGCCGCGTACAAGCCCGTCTCGTACCGCTCGGCCGTGCTCTTCTTCTGCATCGCCTCGCTCGCCGCCATCGACCCGATGTACCAGTACTCGCTCGACTGGTTCATCGACCTCTTCTGCCGCGCCATCGCCGACTCGGAGCCGAGCGACGAGCTGCAGGTGCGCATGGAGAACCTCAACTCGTACTTCCAGTACTTTTTGTACAAGAACGTGTGCCGCTCGCTCTTCGAGAAGGACAAGCTCACCTTCTCGCTGCTGCTGTGCACCGACCTCATGCGCGGCTACGACAAGCTCGACCACACCGAGTGGCGCTACCTGCTCACGGGCGGCATGCTGCTCGACGCCTCGGGCCTCGCCAAGAACCCCGCGCCCGAGTGGGTCACGCAGAAGGTGTGGGAGGACATCAACACCCTCTCGGACATCGAGGCGCTCAAGGGCTTCAACGAGCGCTTCGCCAAGGAGCCGCAGGCCTACCAGGCCTTCGTGAGCAGCCCGGCGCCGTACGAGTGTTGGGACAAGCTGCCCGAGTGGACGCAGGCGCTCAATCCGTTCCAGCGGCTGCTGCTGCTGCGCGTGCTGCGCCAGGACAAGCTCGTCCCCGCGATCTCGCAGTTCGTCAGCGCCGAGATCGGCCAGAAGTTCATCGAGCCGCCGCCCTTCGACCTCGAGGGCTCCTTCAACGACTCGACGAGCACGAGCCCGCTCGTCTTCATCCTCTCGCCCGGCGTCGACCCGATGCTCTCGCTGCTCAAGTTCGCCGAGGCCAAGGGGCGGCAGGTCGACGCCATCTCGCTCGGGCAGGGGCAGGGGCCGCACGCCGAGAAGATGCTCAGCAACGGCCAGGAGAAGGGCAACTGGGTCTGCCTGCAGAACTGCCACCTCTTCGTCTCGTGGATGGTCACGCTCGAGAAGCTCGTCGAGGAGATGGACCCGAAGGTCGTGCACAAGAACTTCCGCCTGTGGCTCACCTCGTACCCCTCGCCCGCCTTCCCCGTGCTCATCCTGCAGAACGGCGTCAAGATGACCAACGAGCCGCCCAAGGGGCTGCGCGCCAACATGCTGCAGTCGTACCTGGCCGACCCGATCTCCGACCCCGACTTCTTCTCCAAGTGCCAGAAGCAGGACGTGTGGCGGCGGATGCTCTTCGCGCTCTGCTTCCTGCACGCGTGGCTGCAGGAGCGGCGCAAGTACGGCCCGCTCGGCTGGAACATCTCGTACGAGTTCAACGAGTCCGACCTGCGCATCTCGGTGCGCCAGCTGCAGATGATGATCGACATGTACGACGAGGTGCCCTTCGAGGCGCTCAACTACCTCACCGCCGAGTGCAACTACGGCGGCCGCGTGACCGACGACAAGGACCGGCGCACGCTGACCACCGTCGTGCTCCAGTTCTACAACCCGTCCATCCTCGGCGACGGCTGCGCGCTCACCGCCTCGGGCAAGTACTGCGTGCCCGTCGACGAGCTCGCCTCGCCCGAGGACACGATGGACTACATCCGCAAGTGGCCGCTCGTGCCCGAGCCCGAGGTCTTCGGGCTCAACGACAACGCCGACATCACCAAGGACCTGGGCGAGGTCGACCTGATGCTCTCGACCGTGCTGGTCACGCAGAGCTCGTCGGGCGGCGGCGGCGGCGGCGGCAAGTCCAAGGACGACATCATCAGCGACATGTGCAAGGACATCCTGTCGAAGCTGCCGCCCAACTTTGACATGGAGCTCGCCGCGAAGCGCTACCCCGTCATGTACACCGAGTGCCTCAACACGGTGGTGCGCCAGGAGCTGCAGCGCTTCAACAAGCTCCTCTCGAAGATGCGCACCTCGCTGCTCGACCTGCAGAAGGCCGTCCGGGGGCTCGTCGTCATGTCGGCCGACCTGGACGCGCTCATGAAGGCCATGTTCGACAACCAGCTGCCCGCGCTGTGGGCCAAGGTCTCGTACCCCTCGCTCAAGCCGCTGGCGTCGTACGTGACCGACCTCGGCGACAAGCTCGACTTCTTCCAGGACTGGGTGGACCACGGCGCGCCGGCCGTCTTCATCATGCCCTTCTTCTTCTTCGTGCAGGCGTTCATGACGGGCGCGCTGCAGAACTACGCGCGCAAGCACACGCTGCCCATCGACACGGTCGACTTCGCCTTCGAGTTCCAGGCAGACATCCCCACCACGCCGCCGGAGAACGGCGTCTACACGCACGGCCTCTTCGTCGAGGGCGCGCGCATGGACGAGGAGACGCTGCAGCTCGCCGAGTCCAAGCCCAAGGTGCTCTTCTCGCCCATGTGCATCGTGAAGCTCCTGCCGACGGTCGTCGAGGAGATCCCAGAGTACCCGCACTACCTCTGCCCCGTCTACCGCACCACCGCGCGCAAGGGCACGCTCTCGACCACCGGCCACTCGACCAACTTTGTGATGTTCCTGCGGCTGCCGAGCGACGAGCCGCCGTCGCACTGGATCACGCGAGGCGTCGCGCTCATCTCCACGCTCTCCGACTGAGGAGCGCCCAGCTCGGGCAGCAGGCCGCGGGCCCTGTCGAAAGCGCTTCGTCGGGTCTCGGTCGGGCCTCTCGCACCGGGAGGGGGAGTGCACAACACAGCAAATAGTGCGGGGTGAAAAATACACTTTCGTCAAGTAAGCATGTCTAGGCACTAGGATATAGGGTACGTATAATATATATATATAGTTTTCAGAATGAATCAGCAATTTAGTAGAGGGCGTAGAACGAGCGGTGCGGGTTCTGCCCCCCTCCGCTCCCGGGGTCCCCCCTTTTTAGTTTTATTACTAGGGTGGCACCCCACTGTGTCAACACGCGGTCCCCCGCGTCTCCCCGGCTTTACGATATCAAAAAACGAAAACTTTATCTCTCGCACCCCCGCGCGGGGCGCGGCCCCGCGGCGCCGCGCGCGCCAAAATATCGCCGATTAAAATTAGTAGTACGTACTCTATTACGCACTACCACTACTAAGGCTCCCTCTTCTGAAAACCTACCGGGGCTATCCCCACTAAACGCTCACCGTCACGGTTCTGTTTGTTCTGCTTTCTGTGTTGCTGCTTATTACCGTCCTGCTTGCCGTGGCCCTTCTGCTTTCCGTGGTTCTTCTGCTTTCTGCTCTCCTGCTTTGTGCTCTTGTGCTGCTTATTCTGCCGATCTTCGCTGCTGCGCTGCTTGCTCTGCCCGTTCTCGCTGCTCGTTGCTGCCAACACGGCGAGCCGAGACGACCGCAGCGCCTGCGCGTAGCACAGCAGCTCGTAATCGAGCTGGTTGACCTCAAAAAGCTGCCGCAACTGCCCGTCCGTAAACGGCATCGGGTCGGCCGCCTCGCCGACGGCCGCAAAGTGGCCCTCGCGTGTGTTCTCGTGGTCGATCGAGGTGACGTTGGTCGTGGTGACGTTCCAACCAAGCAAGTCGCTCATCTGCCGTGCGCGTGCGCGTGACGTTAATAATTACGCGCGGGAGAGAGCGGGTGGTGGTGGTGGCGCGTGGCAAACGGCTCTCTGTGGTGGCCGCACCTGTGTGCTGTCCTCGTCGAGACCGTCGAGCATCATGATCACGTCGAAACGCTGCAGTGCGGTTTTGGCGACCTCCAAGTGCTCGCGCGTCAGCGCACCGGCGGGTAGGAAAAAGGCCCCCGGTCCGGCGAGCGTGCGTACGAAGAAGTTGTCGTAGGCCCCAGTCGACCACTGCGGAGTTCGCGGGCATGCGGTGGAGCTGAGTGGGAGGTGTCAGAGCTGAGCGGCGCTGGGCGTGGGCGGTGCCGGCCAGAGAGAGAGAGCGCGCGCGCGCGCAGGGTGCAGGGCGCACCTCAATGAAAAATCTTCGATGATAGCAGTGGGCGCCGGGAAACACGCACGCCATCACGTCGTCTGCGCTCACATTCATGCTGTTGTGGCGGCTCGTCTGCGCGCCGATCTGGTCCGGGTGCATCTTGGCGCGGTAGCGCGTGTGCATGAAGTTGGAGACAATTCGGTCGAGCGGATCGCGCAAGGTGATGGCGTAGAAGAAGGTATCACAGTGCTCATCATCCACCCACCGCTCTTGTGACATCCACGTCACCGAATGATCGCGCACCAGCTTCTGCCTCTGCGCGCATCCAACGGACGTTGTTGGAGGCCACGCCGACGGATCAGCGGCCACGCCGCCCTCCCAATTGTCGTCTGGGTACATGTTGCAGTTGGAATTGTTTGGGGGGAGCTTCTCGTCGTTCCTCTTTGCCAGCTCGCAGATCATCGTGCCGCCCGCCTTGTGCAGGTGGGTGTACATGACTGGTCGGCCGTTGCGCGCCTTCACGGGCACGTCCAGCGCGCCACTGCACGCTCGGAAACCCTCCGACCACGAGTGTTTGCCGTCGGGCTCGTCGCAAAGGCCCTCCCAGGCACCGCCAGGGCTGCAGCAGTTTGGTTTTGCTGAATTGTGCTGGACGCACCTGGCGCACGTGGCGTCCTCTGGATGCGCTGCGTCTCCTGACAGTGATGGGCACCTGTACTCGGGGTGCTCCCACAGGTGTGACCGCCCAGTGAGCCGCTCGATACGCGGCTGTTGCTCTGGGGAGTACGGCCGGAAGCCGGATCCACTCCATTCCACGCGAGACCTGGACAGCCGAACGACAGAATCTGCCCGCGCCTGGCTGCAGTCGTCGAACAACGTGCAGGTGGAGCTGGCCCCGCTGGAGTCTTCGAAGCGGTGGCCGACGCACCACGAGCCGGGAGCCTCTGCACACATGCGGCTGCAGTCGAGCTCTGTCGCCTTCGCGGGCGTCCGGAGAGCGAACGAGCGATCGAAATCCGAGTCCGAGGTGCGTATGCAGCGTCTTGCCGGCTGGAGCGCCTGGGTTGGCGCCGGGTCCAGGGGGGCGCCCAGGGCGAGCGCCACGGAGCCGAGCACCATGGCGAACGCGAAGCGGCGCCGCGCGCGATCGATGCCCCGAACCAAAAAAGACAACTCTCGCATAGGGACGCTACGCGCGGAACACCTCCAATTGCGTGACTGTGCAACTGAGAAGTAAGTAAGTAAGTAAGGCAGAGGGCACGCTCTTTGCATGTCCAAGTTCAGGGGTTCGGGTCCTCGGGAAGTGGGCTGGCCGTGCGGAGCGGCGCGGCCCCCTCGCCGCTCCCTCTCACCCAGGCGTCCCAGCGTGCGGCCGGCTCCCTCGCCGCTCGCCCTAGCCACCGGCCGGCCGGCGCCGGCGGAGCACGAGGAACAAGGAAGAGTCTATCCACGGCCCTCGGGCATGCGTGTCCGCCATCGCCCCCCCTCGCGCATTCTCCTGGAACCTGCGAGCATGGCATCCGCGTCGGGCCGGCCGCCGCCCGCACCGCGCGTCGAGAGCGACAACTTTGCAGCGGTCTCGGATGCCCCAGCGGTCTGGGACGACCGCACCGCGTCCTTGGGGCTCCAGGACGTGCGGTACGCGGTCGCGGCCGAGGGGATTGCGAAGATCACCATCAGCCGCCCGCAGGTGCACAACTCGTTCCGTCCGATCACGGTGGACGAGCTGGCGCGCACGCTCGCGATCGCGCGGAACGACGTGAACGTGGGCGTCATTATCCTCACGGGCGACGGGCCGAACGCCTTCTGCGCTGGCGGAGACCAGGCCGTCCGTGGCGACGGCGGCTACGACGATGGCTCCGAGGCGGCGCCACGGCTGCAGATCTTGGACTTCCAGGTGCAGATGCGCCGCTGCCCGAAGCCCATCATCGCAATGGTCGCGGGCTACGCCGTCGGCGGTGGACACATCCTGCACATGGTGGCCGACCTGACGATTGCGGCGGAGAACGCCGTCTTTGGCCAGACGGGGCCGAGGGTCGGCAGCTTCGACGGAGGGTACGGCAGCGCACACATGGCGCGCATCGTTGGGCAGAAGAAGGCGCGCGAGATCTGGTTCCTGTGCAAGTTCTACGGCGCGCACGAGGCGCTCGAGATGGGCCTGGTCAATGCCGTCGTGCCTCTCGAGCGCCTGGAGCGGGAGACGCTGCGGTGGTGGCGCCGCATGGGCAGAGTCGCCCTCCCGGCAGCCGCAGAGCGTGGCCACCTAGATTTCGGCTGCAAAGGCTGGCCACCTACGGCTGCACAGGCTGCAGAGGACCACGCTTGCTCAGAGCCACCCTCGGAGCCTCCCTCAGCGCCGCCCTCTCGAGGCGAGAGCCGCCTTGCTGCCTGGGTGCTCAGGCGAGGCCGCGCTCGCGCGCCGAGCCTTGCCCCGCATCCCACCTGCCTGTTGACCCTGCCTCTGACCGCTCAGGTCGCGCCGCATCCTGCAGAACAGCCCCACCGCGATTCAGTGTCTCAAGGCGGGGCTCAATGCCGACGAAGACGGCGCGGCGGCAGCCTCCAACACACCCGGCCCTAGCCCGAGCACGCAGGGCTGCAGCCCCGAGCCTCCTATACTGCACAGGGTGCAGCCTCGCGAGAGATGCGGTAGCAGCCCCTGATACCCGCTACGCGCAGGTGCGGCGGGGCTGTCCGAGCTAGCGGGCGCCGCGACGCGCCTCTTCTACCTGAGCGAGGAGGCCGCCGAGGGCAAGCGCGCCTTCCTCGAGAAGCGGCCGCCGCGCTTCCGCGCGCTGCTCAGCTCCAAGTTGTAGGCAGTAGGCTGCGATGTCGGCTCGTGCGGTTCAGGCGCCTCAGGGTCTCGGGGCCGAGCGACAGCGAGCGCCCCCGAGCGTGTGGGTCTCGGCTGTCGCCGCGTGCCGTGCGCGGCGTGGTCCGTGTGCGAGCTTGCGAGGTCTCGACTCTCGTGTGTGTGCCCCCCATGCACCCATGTGTGTGGAGTGTGCGCGCACATATGCATGTGCGCACATGTGAAAGTAAAAAAGCGCACATTACTCTCTCTGTACCCCGCGGGCGCGTGTGGCCCGTATCCGTGCCGAGACCGAGAGTTTATGGTGCACCCCTCTCCTCTCAGCTCTCTGTCTCTCTGGGTACGCCCCTCTAGCGAGTGCACCGTCCCATGCGCACATGCCAGCGCAGTTGCCACTGGCACTGCTCGATATGCAGAGTTATGGGGGTATACTCTATACAAGTATCTCTTTTGACTTTCCGTTTCCCCCCCCGCGCCCCGGTTTGTTTATTCCGCGCTCTCCCCCGGCCCGGCCGTTGCGCGGCTGCAAGTGCAACGCGCCCCGTGGCGTCTCGGGTCCTCGAAGCTCACACCGCGCTGCTACTGGGCCTTAGCTCCCTCGGCCTACGCCCGGTGCCGGATCGCTGGAGCGAGGCGCCCGCCGCGCCTGCCGCGCTCACCGCGCCCGCAGTGCCCACCCCCAGCGCACCCAGGCTGCTGCAGCTCGCCTGAGGGGCGTGTCGGGCGGCCGCAGAAGCACTCACCGCCAAACTCGCCTGGGATCGGGTTCGGGCTCGGGTCCGGGGCGGGTTCGGGTGCGGGTTGGGGCTGCCGAGCTCGCCTTGCGCCAGCCAGGGGTCGCCTTCAAGCTGCGCCTGCGGCCCGTCGAGAGCAGTGCCTCATCGGGCGCCCTGTATAGAGGTAGCGAGTTGTGAGTGGCAGGTGGCAGGTAGCAAGTAGCAGGTGCAGGTAGCAAGTAGAGTTGCGCCTCTCCCACTCCAGCGCCCCGCATGCACATGCGTGGCAAGTCCGTGGGGGGCGAGCGGGTCCCATGCAACGCCGCATGCCGCGCACGACGGCGCGCGCCTGTGCCGCTCGCCGAGCACGGCCGCACTACCTACGGCCACGGCCACACGCCCTGTTCCATGGGTTGCAGTGAGGGTTGCACACCTGCTCCGCTCGGCGAGCGCGGACTCGAAGGCGAGGTCGAGGTGGTCGAGCTTGCGCTGCAGCGCCGTGGCGTGGCCCCGCGTCGCCGCGCCCTGGAGCGGTTACGGCCAGGGTTCGGACGCGGTCAGGGCTCGGGCCAGGGTCAGGGTGAGGGCGGCGTGCTGGTAGAGGCTCGGGTGGCGGCCACCTTGAGTGCGGCCTCGTCCTCGAAGGGCAGCCCGAGCACGAGCTCCTGCCGCGCCGCGCTGCGCACCTGGTTAGGGTGAGGGTGAGGGTGAGGGTGAGGGTGAGGGTTGAGCACGAGTCCTGCGGCGCCGCGCTGCGCACCTCGCGCAGCCCCTCGGCGGAGGCGCTCCGGTGCAGCTCGCACAGGCAGGCGCTGCTCGCGCGCAGCCGGTTCACAGCCGGGTCGAAGATGCCGTGCGAGTCCGCCCGCTCGCGCATCGCCCTCGCACGCCGCTGCATCGCCTTGGCGCGCTGGCCTGAGGGGGCCGCCACCACACGGCACGTGCGGCACATGCGGCACATGCGGCACACCCGAGGCCGGTGCGTGTACAGCGCACGCACAATGGCGCCTCCCACGGGCATCGCCCTGCGCCTCGGGTACGTACAACACGCAGGAGGCTGGTACGCGTAGCCCGTGTGAGTACTACGGCGGCCCGGCAGGGCGTACAAATGAACACGGGCGCTGACCTAGTTTCTGCCGCACCCGCTCATCTATGGCCGCGTCGGACGCGCCGCCCGCGCCGCCACCAGCCCCGGTCTCGCCGTAGAGCGATTTCCGGCTCCCGAGCTGCTTGCTCCCGGCTCGCTGCATGGTCCCGACCCGCTCAAGCGACCCGGCAGCGCTCAAGCTGCGGCGGAGGGCGGCGGCGGGCGGATCGGTGGTGCTGCGCGGCCGGCTCTCCGCCCGTTTCAGTAGCGGGTTCAGCTCGTGCCATTGCCGCGTGTCCAGTAACAGCGGCCGGCTCTCCTCAAAGCCACGGCTCAGCAACATCGGCAGGAGTTCGCGCTGCACGGGTTGTGGCGCTTGACCGGAGGAGGCGAAATAAGCCAGGCCATTGTCAGGTTTCTGGCTGCGCGGACGCTCCCGATTGATGAATTTATGCCCCTGCAGGCTCGGCATGCTCACAAGCCAACCCTCAGCCTCAGTTTCGCGTCTGACAACGAAACGCGAGGCGCCGTTTTGGCGGCGGGCTCGAGTCCGGAGAAATCAACGCCCAACACATAACATAAGATAACACGCCGTGCAACCACACGGACTGCGCGCCTGCGCGTGAGAGGCCAACCGCAAACTCTACGCCTCGCGCCCCAGACGCTGAGCCAGCAGACTGAGGGCCCATCACATCACATCATAACCCTGCGCTCTCCGCCGCGCGGGTGGGCGTCTTGCCGACGCTCGCCTCCAGCTGCACCGGCCGTGCCTCTACGCTCGCGCACCAAGGACGCTGGCTCAGTTGTAAATGCAGCCAGGCAGCGAGCCCGGGAACACATGGTTGAACGCGACGCCCATGATCGCCAGCATCGCAAGGCGGCCGTTCTTCAGCTCCTTTAGCCTCATCTTGTCCGCCGCCACGGGATCCTTCGAGAGAAGCTCGCTGCCAAAGGCCGGCCCGTAGTTTCCGGGCTCGCGGTTCGTGGTCACGCCGTTCCACAGGTCAAACAGCCCCTCGGATTTCTGGCCCTCGACCAGGCCGATAAAGAGCAGCACCTGTCCCCACGCCGCCGCCGGCAACGTCGCCGGAGCGGTCGCCCAGTCCGTGTTGTCGAAAGAGATGTCGGCGTTGCCCGGCCAGTGGATGCCGGACGACTGGACCATCACGCCAGTGATGGCGAGCATGCTCATGCGCCCATGCTTCAGCTCGGCCTCGCGCAGCCACGCGACGTCGGGGTTGTTGCCGCTGACCTTGTACAGCTCGGAGAACCGCATCGGGTCCCAGGCGACGGGCTCATCCGGAGCGCCCGGGAAGGCGCAGAACTCCACGGAGGCGCCCACATACTCAGAGAGGGGCTTGCGGGGCTGGTTGACGTACTCCTTGCCCATGCCCTCAGGCGCATAGGAGAACCGCATCTTCTGCCAGGCGCGGGAGAGAGGGTGGCTAAGCTAATTGATCGCAGCTGTGCTGGGCGCCTTCCGGGGCTGCCAAGGCATGCTCTGAACCGCTGCGCCGCCCCTGCGTGTTCTCTGCTGCGCTCTGCTCTGCGTGAGCATGTGCCAGAGGGGCACGGCGCACCTCCTCGGCGACGATGTTGCTGGCCGCAGCAACGCGCGTGCTCGGCTGCAGCGGCACCGCGCTTCCCGGCACGAAGGCGATACCCTGGCTGAGGACCGAAAGCGCCATTCTGCTATCTGGATTATTCCGGGGAGTGTTACTGCGGACAAACTTTGCGCCTCTCGCCTGGGTGTAGGTGTGGACGCCACGCACACGTTGCGGGCTATGGATACAGGCAGCCGCCATGGAGTCTGCCCCGGCCGCACGCACACCTCGGTGAGGGCTTCAGGGCGCGGCTCCTCCTCACACCCCGCCCGCCTCGCCATCGTCCTCCATCTCGCCAACCGCCTCGTCCTCGTCCTCGTCCTCCATTATCTGCAGGCCGGGGCGCGCGTCGTACACGGCCTCTATCGCCGCGATGCTGGCAGGGATGCCTTCCAGGTGGAGGCGCTCGAGCGCCGGCAGCGCGCCGCTCCTCAGCCTAGAGGCCAGCTGAGCGCAGCCGTCGTCGGTGATCTGGGTGTTGAAGAAGTCGAGCTCCTTGAGCTTCGCCAGCACCTTAGCCTGCGGCGGCGGCGCATCTGCCGGCGGCGGCGCCACGAGGGCGGCGAGGCCCTCGTCGCTGAATGGGTTGCCGTCGAGACCAAGCACCTCCAGCGCAGGCCGCCGCCGCAAGGCCGGCGCGAGGGCCACCAGACCCGCGTCGCCGATGGTGGCGTTGCACAGATAGAGTTTCTTGAGCCGCGGCAGGGCGCCTCGGTCCAGGGCGGCAGCGAGCGCCGAGGCGCCTGCGTCGCCCACGCACACGTTGTCGAGCGC
>Ga0163111_10002858_pt1 | contig 11028 bp, 13 predicted proteins | sample CRUFie1St18metaG_FD_109645 | JGI IMG/M metagenome (GOLD analysis project Ga0163111, IMG submission 109645) | Marine microbial communities from the Costa Rica Dome - CRUD Field 142mm St18 metaG | ecosystem: Environmental > Aquatic > Marine > Oceanic > Photic zone | place: Costa Rica: the Eastern... | reverse complement strand
TTTCGGTTAAAAGTATTGACGGTTTCTCAATCCAAGTTTGAGACATATTATATTATCTTATGATTATTTCTAATTTTGTTTATTTCTACGTTTAATTTTTTCTTTGAGTTTTGCACGAAGACGATCCTTTTTCTCCTTTTGTGTAAGTACAGTTTTTTTTGGCTGTTCATTTGAAATAACTTGGGCGGCTTTTTTTATATTTTCCTGTGTAATTCCTCCTTTACTATTTTTTAAATCAGAAAACATCTCCTCTAATACATCAAAATCTTCATTTTCTGGTTTATTGGTTGCATTCCCAAACATATTTTGTAATACAGGACCGAAACCAGGAGGCATACCAGGAGGCATACCGGATTTTGAATTCATATTTGGATTTGCACAATTTGCAAACATATTTTTAATATCTTTTGATTGAAAAATATCCTTCATCATAGGTTCGCTTTGTATTTTACTAAAGATTTGATTGACCTCTGATAACATTTTTTCTTGGTTTAATTCACCACTCTCCATTTTTGTTTTAAGTGTATCAGATACTGTATTCATTACATTCAACAATCCATTGTCTTCTGAAAACATTTTGAGTACATCATTTATATTAGGAGGATTCATTGAATCCGATGATAGATTTTGTTCCATACCCTTCGTAAATTCTTCCAAATTTATACCTTGTGCAATCTCTTCCGCCAATTGTCCAATTTGTGTTCCTGCAAACATACCTTTATATGTGTCTTCAATATTCACATGATCGTTCTCTTTATTTTCAGATACCGTTTTTGTTAATTTATTTAATATTTGATTAATACCCTCTTTCATTTCTTTTACGTCATTTTCAGGTAAAGATTCCTTAAATACACCTACCATGTCGTCGACTGATGTTTTTTTTGTCTCGATCGCAGTACTCATCAAAAAAAGAGTCTGAATATATTTCCAAATAACATTTTTATTGCTCTTTGATGCATTTTTAAAAATCAAACTAAGATCTAAATCCGATAATAGTATTATTGATTTTTCAAAAAAAATATTATCATCTTCTTCAGATATACGTGTGGATAATCCAGCAAATGTTTCTGTAATTTGTGACACGGTCTTTAATGCTGATTCTTTATCAGGATTATAATTATCAATTATATTGTTGCTAACTTCTTCAGGAAATGCTTTATTTAATTCTAATAAAAATTCTTTGAACGTATTATTAAACGTTTGAATTATTTCATCCATTATTACTTTACTCCTGATATATTATACCAAAAACAAAACGCGTTTTTTTATAAATTAAGATTATCATAATAATATATATCTGATGACGGACTCAATAGAAAGGTTCAATGGTTTACTATTTGAATTTATAAACGATTTAAAAAGAATTGATCCAAATGATAAGGATATTTTAAAGGTAGAATTGTTGTTACATGCTATTAACTTAAAAAAGGAGATTGTAATTCGTCATTTTCAACTCCATGTTTTAAAGGACGACCTTGTAAAAAATATTTTTGCTCATAATATTGAGTTTTTTTTGAATTATGAATTTTTTGAGAATGACCATAAATTAAATGAGAAACATTCAGACCTTAAAGGTTTATTTCAACGAGTTAAAAATATACTAATTACATTCAAAAACTCTGAAGATGGAAAGGATAATATTAAGAATATTTTTGAATGGTTATGTATATTGGTATATTATGCTTACGAAAATTTGGGCATTGATCCAACAAAAAAGATATCTGAACTAAAAACATTAAACTTATAGTTTTATATTAGTTATAATACATTCATGTCAGAAATAACATTTTGTGTTTTACCAGATGAATACTATAAAAAGGATGTCTATTTTAAATTAAAACATGAATCCCTATATTACCAAAAGTGTGTTGAATGTCATCGTGTATTTGCATTGTTACAGTATTATAAATATAAATCAGAGAAACATATAGAAGAGCTAGAAAATTTAATAGAAAACACTAAAAAACACTGTTATCAAAATAGTCATTCCTCTTCTTTTGCAGGGTATAATATTTTACAACTCCCTTTTTATTACAGAGCTCAAAGAATGGAGCTTAATACTGTACTTAAATTTTTAGATAATATAACACATCGAATTAAAAAACATAAAAGAACTTTTATTAAAAAACAACGTAGGATTACATCTATTTTTGGTTCTTACAGAGATAGTCTTTCACCTATGATGATCCATAAAATAGTATCTTGGTTAAAGAAAATAGATCCTGATAAGTATAAACATATAAAATACTCTAATAAGGAAATTCTACTTGAGAAATTATCAGAATTAGATACTAAAATTGATGCAGAATTGTGTTGTAAATTTATAAATGATGTAAACCCGATGCCATTTTTAAAAGAATTCAATGTAAATTGTTATAAAAATGGCAAAAAACAATCGTATAGTAAACTAAGAGACCTACTTAAAAATGAATTTTATTATAGAGAGCGGAATTATTTAAGACAAATAAGTACAAAACCATTCTTACGAGGATTACCCAAAACAATTGAAGATATTATATATTCTTTTTTATAAAAATGATTATAAATCTAAAATTTACTAAAAAATAATGGTAATATGAATGTATATCAACATAACATAAATACTATAAAACCGGAATTCTCCAGGTGTATCCCTGGATATACAATTGGTTGTCACGAATATTTCATATCAACAAATAAGAATCCTCTTTATATTCAGTTCCCACCATGCAAAGTTGTAGCTCTTAATAAAAGTAGTATATTTATGGTATTTTCATCTATAGATAATTATATAGATACATTTTTCTCAGAATTGGAAGAATTAAGGAGAACTATTGTAAAAAAAATTGAACAAAAAAATAGAAACATAGTTATCAATTGGTCTTCACCTATTTATAATAATGTTAATGATAGTAAAATTCCTTTTCGTGCATATATAGATACTCAATTAAAAATATATAACTCTTCGAAAGAAGTTATTAGTTCTGATGTTAATCTATTGAATCAAAATTATATTGATTCTATCATAGAAATAGAGAAGATACAACTCAAATCATCTTACTTATTAGAAAATAACAAAAGATATGTAGGTACGATAATATTTAAGGTTGTGCAAATTAGAATTCCAAATTCATTTGAACATTTAAAAGCCCCTCTTATAAAAGGTACTTCAAGTGAGTATAATACAAAAAAAACACATCCTATAGAAAAGGAAGGTACATTTAGTTCTCATCCATTATATTCTAAATATTTCAGAATGTTACGACATGGTATTCCAAAACAAGCAGTAAAACAGAAACTCTTAATGGAAAATATACCAATAACATTACTTGATTATTCTGAATCAGATATGGTACCAGATACTATGAAACAAGATTTACCTAGACATGACAATATAAATTTACAATTAAAAAACAAACACCTACAAGAAACTGTAAAAATAGTTAAAAATAAAGACAACAAACTAAAAAAAACAACACATGGTATAACACTTGCGGATATTCTTACAAAAATCAAACTTTTAAGAAAGACGGGTTTTATGAAGATACGATTTTAATGATGATTGCTATATAAAAATGAATTCATTATACTATAATTAACAACAATATGTGGGTTCTAATTGATTTGGGATATTTCTCTTTTTACAGATATCATGCTACTAAGAAGTGGTGGGGATTTAAACAAGAGTTTGATCAAAAGTCTCCATGGATAAATGAATCTGAATTTAGAAATAAATTACTTGAGAAATATGAAGAATATTTGGATAAGTTGATAAAAAACAATAATTCTTTCTTAGCAATGGATTCAATGGATGGTAAAAATTGGCGAAAAACACTTTATCCAGAATATAAATCACAACGTCCTAAGAACGAAGATATATACGAATACTTGAAATATATTTCTAACGAATTTATTCCATACTACTTGGATAAAAATCCTAATGTTATATATTCTAGAAGAGAAGGTACTGAAGCAGACGATTTAGTAGCGAATAGAGTATTTGATATTCAATCCACAAATAAAGATGAGAAGATATGTATTATCGCATCTGATATGGATTATCTTCAACTTATAGAAAAAAACAGTAATCTTTGTATTTGTGATATGAATATGAAAATATTGTCTGATAAAGAATTAGTAGGAAAACAATATCTTATAAAGAAAATCATTTACGGTGATACTTCAGATAATATAAAACCTGTTTTTAGAGGTAGAAATTGTTCCAATAAGAAAAAAGCATTGTTGGAAAAATGCAAAGATATTGTAAATCTCGACGACATAACGCAAGAATATTTCGAGAATCAAGAAGATTACAATACATTTTGTATAAACAGAAAATTAATGGAATTAACACCTTTATCATAAACTTCAAACATTTTGAATATATTTTTTTATAGAAGATTCAAAATTTGAATCTTTAGCCGATATCCACGATTTTAATGGGTTAAAAAAGAAGGGGTGATAAATAACCATATTTGAATTATATATGGCAGGAACCATTGAAAAGGTACTTTTAGACATTACAAAAATATCAGCATTTATCATATCAAGCCAAGATTCGGAAATATCTGTATTTATAAAAAATGTACAATTAAGATTTTCATATAATTCCGTTTTTAATTCTTTTTGGCTGTAAATATGAATTTTAAATTTCTTTTTAGCTTCTTTTAAGATTTTCGTAAATTGTACTATAAGATTAATATAATATTTGTCTTCTATATATCGGTCTTTAAAGTTAATATCTACATCTCCTCTTCTTATATGAATAGCTATCGTAAATATATCATTTTTTTTATAATATTTAAATCTAGACTTAAGATATTTAAGTTTTTTTTCGAGTTTATCTTGTTTCATATTTCTACTATACAAATGAGCAGAAGGAATTTCTTTTGAAAGTATATCCTTTTTTGTAATATAAGGTAAATCAAATAGTTCACATAGTTTTATTTTTTCACTGACGACTAATTCGAATATATTACATTTTTTTCCTTTAATATTTTTTTGTGATATATAATGGCGACCTGCGTCCGACGACTTTTCATTTTCTAAATTTATATATGCACCTGCAAATGAAATATTTTTATCTAAACAATGTACAAGTGTTAAAATAAGTTGATATATAAGAGTTCCAAATGCGGGAACTCCTGTTGAATAATACATATTACTAACATATATATATATATGTTACTTGTTTTTAAAATTGTCTCAATTAATAAAATGTAAAATACTATTATAAATGCTAGTTATATGTTTTGATAAAAATGTATTGTTGGGAGGACTAGGTGACCGCGTTGTCGGACTTATATCTATTAAAGTAATTAGCAAACTATTACGTAGACATTTTTATATTTTGTGGAATAAAGAAGACATAAAAGAGTATATAGATTATTCAGAGTATGATTATGAACTTTTAGAACCACCCAATGGATCATTACGATTATATAATTATATTGATAATCAAAAGGGATTAAAAAAATATCTACTAAAAAGTAATAATATTTTTCCAGATGATATTAATTTAGTTCATATTAATCAAGAAATTGCTCAATATCTATATAAAAATAAAAAATATTCAGATAATGATTATTTAAATGATATGTTATCAGAATATAAAGGGTTATATACCAATATTTTAAAACCAACTCCCTTTTTATCAAATAAGATAAATGCATTAATCAAAAATAAAGATAATATTGTAGGTATACAAATACGATGTGGAGATTGTCATATGAATACTAATAAAGGTGAATCACATAAAATAACATTCAATGATAAAATACCTAATATATTAAGAAAAATTAAAACAAAATGCGATTCATTAATTGATGATTACTATGTGTTTTTAACTACAGATTGTATAGGTATTGTCAATGATTTGAAATTAATATTTGATGAATCACGTATTATATATGATGATACAACTATACAACATCTTGATAGAAAATCAATAGACAATGATAATTCAAAGATATTTTCAGACAATATTATTCTTTCGCAAAAAACAAAATTACTATTTATTAGTAAACATAGTAATTATGGCAGAATAGCTGCCTTAAGTGCCAAACATGATAATATATATGATTTTACAAATTGTAAAATGATAAGTAAAAAAACTATTTTTTCAAAACACGAAAATATTTAACAAAAAAAGTTATATAAGGTCCAGATAATAGCATTATTTAAGAAAAAAAAGATTTTTTTCGTTTATGCGATACCTTGTATATTTTAATTATATAGACGTTACGTTTTACATGCATTATACGAAGCGATTTATCCCATATCCATGATTCAAATCATAATAACATAGTGCTTCATTAACATAGACAGAGTTTGTATATTCCAGACATTTACTCCATGTTTTAGCATCTTCGGCATGTAGATCATGTGAAACTTTACCTGCTTTAATCAATATATCTTTTTCTACAACTACAGAACTATTTACAAACCAATTATGGTTTTTTATAAAGTCCAATGTCCATATTTTTGGTAGTTTATGATTATTCCACCTTGGATATTTACTAGTAGGGTTATAAAATCCCTTACCAGCTAGAGTTCCTGTAGAAGACATTTTACAACCAGTTAACAACATTTCATTGATTTGTAATTCAAGTTTATTTTGTAACCAAGTATCGTCATCATCACAAAACGCAATATATTTACCAGATGATTTTTCAATTCCAATGTTTCTAACATATCCAACACAACCATAACCAAACTTTTTTTTGGTGTTTTCTGGTAAATGTATAATACTCACTCCTTCATTTTCCCAATTATGTGTATAATATTCTTTTTCGGTTGAACCGTCATTAATAATTATAATCTCAAAATTAGAATAGGTTTGTTTTTTTATAAATTGTAAATTGTATATCAAGTATTTGAATCTGTTATAGGTTGGAATAATAATACTTACTTTATCCATTAAAATATAAATGCATATTTAATGAGTAAAGAAATTATTAACACTATTTTAAAAGAACGTATATTTGATCGAAAAAATAAAAAAATAATAAGTTTTTGTTTGTTTGGAGATTATGACGAATTTGGATTACCAAAAGTAGAAAATAAAACCCAAAATTCTCGAAATTATACAAATGGTATATTTATAAATTATGTATTAGCTAAAAAATATTATCCAGATTGGATATGTAGATTTTATATAGATTCAAGTGTCGATATAAAATTATTAGACAGGCTAGAGAGAATTGATGTAGAATACGTTTATTTAAAAACCAATATGAATAAAATGTGTTTAAGATTTTTAGTATTTGATGACCCTAATGTAAATATATGGATAAGTCGTGATTTAGATAGTATTTTGAATATTAGAGAAAAAGATGCTGTATATGAATGGATAAATAGAGATGAAAATATACACATTATGCACGATTGTTGTCATCATAAAGGGTTTAAGGTTTTAGGTGGGATGTTTGGTGCAAAAAATTGTTTTAAGGAATCAATTGTTAAATTTTACGATACATATAGGGAAAATAAGGTTGCGTCGTCTAAAGGTTTTCATAAATATGGTTTTGATTGTGAAATTATAAATAAATATATAGAAAAACACTATAAGAATGATTATATACAGCATTATTCAGATGGTTATAAATTGGAAAACTCAATTCCTTTTAAGGTAAAATCAGAACTTTCAAAATTTGTAGGTTTTCAATTTTTATTAAATAAGGGAGATTGTAATAGAATTTGTAAAATAGAGAATGTGGATAATTTGACTTCAATAAAATAGAATTATAAAAAATGTATATGTTAAGATATATAAATTATAAGTAAGAACGAATAATTTTATTGGGTCCTCTAAAGGGGAGTTTCATTTTAATACCGATTCTGATAGCCATTAATGCTCTTTCATCTTCTTCTTTAACCTCTGTTGCAATATTAATAATCCATTTGTGAATATCAGAAGCAATTTTTATTTGATTTCGAACTTCATTTGGATTAAGATGATATTCACTATCACTGGAATAAGATACCGCATTCCTTGTACAAATATGACCGAATATTTCGGAATAAATCGAATTTGTTTGAAAAGAGGGTCGTTGAAACTTATAAGTGAGTCTTTCAAAACATTTTGATAAGGCTTCATTTACATCAGCACCTTTACGAATAAGTTTTTTTGCATATGAAATGTAGTGCTCTTTTTCATCATTGTCATCCCACAATAATGCATACGATGCTACATAATATAATGAGAACATAATTCTATTTATTAGAATAAGAATGTGATTAAGTATCATTTTTAATTTTGGCGTCAATAGTATTATTCATTCTGTTTTTTTCGGTTTCTTAAATTTATTTGTTATGAAGATACGTCATTTAAAACCTGAAAATTACTTTAATACTTGCCACTACGATTCGATTTCTGGCCTTTGCGTAATAATGTTTTTATTTGTATTACTTTATTAATATGCATATACTGAAAAAGCACGAAACAAATAGCAAAGGAATACTCGTTGTTACACATAAAGAAATACAATATCTTAAATCAGTTTTGAGTGATTTAAAAAAAAAATATTATATCATTTGCCATGTTGGGTACAATGTTCCTCTTCCAAATGATGACTTTTTGTCTTACATTTTTTGCACGAAAGTCAAAAAAAGATATTCAAAGCACATTGAATTCACGAGTCGGCATTTTTTAAATGAATGTTTTAACAATGAAGAAAACATTGAAATTATTAATGAAAAATTTCATGCGGTTCTGAAACTATATAATATTTCTTTATCAGAAAAAGACCAGAACAACCAACATGATAGATATTTTGATTTCATTTGTGTATCCAGGGTATGTAAAAACAAAAATCCTATTCAAAGTCTTTTATACTTGAAACAATATTGTGAATCAACAAACGCAAATGTTTGCTTCATATTGATGTATAAAGAAAAGCAAGATGAACCTTATTATAACCATATAATTCAAATTTACAACACAATGAAACATCTAAATATTTTATTTATTGATACAAGAAAATTAAATATTCAAAATAAAATTTCAGTAGGTGGTATTCCACCACATCACTTATCTTATTTTTATAAAAAAAGCAAGGTTTATTTACACACATGCGTCAATGAAGGGGAAAGCAGAACAATTCATGAAGCAATGTGTTGTGGATGCAAGATTTTGGCACATAAAAATACTAGAGGCGGAGCAATAGATTTTATTAATGCCAATAACGGCAAATTATATGATTCAAATAACTATTTACACATGATGAAAGAAAGTATTGACACATTTGATTATAATGTATATGATATAGAATTCAATAAACAGTTCATGGAAAAGTATACAATTGAGAAATTGTTGTCATTTTTATACCACAGTTTACCGGGTTTTTCAGAAACCTATGAAGAATTCAAACAACATTGTGATTGTGTAAATTTAACAAACAAATTCCCGGGACATGATTTAACGGTTCCCTGGTATATAAAAGGATCACCGACATCAGATATTAAAACAAAAATTCAATTAGAAATATTTATGAAAAGCTTGAATTTTTGCGAAATGGATACAATAAATACGAATCCATAGAAATTATTAAATAAATACATTTTTTAAAAATGATATCTAATCTTTATTGATTAATAAAAACAAGTAAATATGGCTCTCCTTGCTCAAAAATTATCTAATACTATACCATATGCACTAAATGAAAACCCAGTCTTTAAAAGTAAGATTAAGCTTTTAATTTGCAGCACAAATGGACCTATAATAAGAGAAAATAAAAAGTCTACATCTATTCTATACGATTCATTGATCGAGAATGGTATATCTTTAGATAAAAAAGAGTTATTGAAGTTTAAAAGTGCAAACAAAAATGTCATAGACTATTTTGTTAAAAGACATCATGCACTTGATTCATTTAAATATAAGAATAAATATACGTTACAAGCAAAGGTTTTAGATCATAAATATAAAATTAATAAATCATTTGAGCATAATCTGCTTTTGAAATATATTTCAAATGACAATTCTGTTGAGTTAACTAATAAGGATATACCAAACTATTTTAATTATTTAAGAACAAATGGTATAAAAGTTGCTTTAATTACAGAATATAGTCATGCTTTACAAGATGCACTTGTTCAAAAATTTAATTTAGATAATTGTATAGATGCTTATGCTATGTCAAACATTGAGCCTGTAAAACCGGATTTTAACAATGCGATCTATGATATCATGAGCAAATTAAATATTTTCAATACACGAGAAGTGTGTACGGTAGGTTCCACAAAGTTTGATATATTAAAAAGTATCCATGCAAATGTTGGTCTAATTGTAAGTATATTATCATCTAATAATAAAAAAGAAGATGTTTACAATATGAGTGAAGATTTAATCATAGAAGATATTACAAACTTAGATTTAGTAGGCTTCGACAAATGGAATTCTTATATTTAAATTTTTAAGAAATTGAACAAAACCTCTCTCTTTCGCGATCATCTTCATAATCATCTTCGTAGTTATGTTTTGGTTCATCACTACTATAAGAATTTGTATACAAGAATGTTTTTGGACTTTTTGTATCATTTGAATTTTTTTTAGTCATTATACTGGGATACTTATTCCCATATTTATTTCGATTGATCATATCGATTAACATGGTACTTAATGCATTATCATTCATCAAAATATTCACTAATTCGTTAAAGTTTTTATCCGTAATATAATCTACCTTGTCTATAATATCATTAAAATTATTATCACCAGGAACTTCGTCTAACTCATCATCATCTGGATTTTCCAATGTGTCACTATGATCTACTAATGTGTCATTCGTATCTACCAGTGTGTCACTGGTATTTTCTAACGTGTTAGAATAAGGATTTTCTAGATTTTCTAAATTTTCAGTAAATTTACCGACTGATTCATTTAAAAGTCCTTCTACTGTTTTTTCAATAGAAAATGTTTCTTCATCATGCGATTGTATAGAATCTTCCATATTCTGTTTTAAATTTACACCTTCTGTGGCTTTATTCTCCATTTTTTAAAGTAAAATAATAACTTTAAATACAAATCATTTTTATATCTAATAAGCG
>Ga0163111_10002853_pt1 | contig 11034 bp, 20 predicted proteins | sample CRUFie1St18metaG_FD_109645 | JGI IMG/M metagenome (GOLD analysis project Ga0163111, IMG submission 109645) | Marine microbial communities from the Costa Rica Dome - CRUD Field 142mm St18 metaG | ecosystem: Environmental > Aquatic > Marine > Oceanic > Photic zone | place: Costa Rica: the Eastern... | reverse complement strand
TTCTTTTGCAATTAAATTGTTTAATTTATCAAGTGAGACCTTTCCGTCCGCCCCAACTCCATACGTAACCATAATTGCAGTTGTTGAATGCTTCTTAAGATAATTTTGATTATGAAGCATCTCTAACTTATTTTCGCCATTAGGAAAAGTCTGTCTTCCTAAGTAAGACCCAAGTTCGTTTTCTGCTTGACCTCCTTCGGACTCAACTGTTTTCATTAATGCTTCATTGTATACATCGGGTAAAAATTTCGGTGCTACAACCAAGCAATTTTCAGAGTCATTAGGCAAAGTCCTAAATGCAATCACGACAGGTGTTTTAGTTTCTTTAAACTCACCCATGTGTTTCATTCTAGTTTTCTTTGCTTGAAGATCCGCGGATTGTGAATCTGCGTCCATAACCGCTTTATCGTGAAGTCCTGCTATTGCCATGGTCTTTCTCCTTATCCTTGAGATTCAGTTGCTGGGGGAGTTGCTACTCCTTCTTCTGAACCTTCTGTTTTAGGCGGAGCCACTCTTGCCAAAAAGGCTTGAAGTTTATTATATACTGCTCCTACCATTGCCATTTCGTTGGCTCTAAATGCACCTCTTGTTGAAGCAACATCAATTACCGTTGAAAGGTTTCTTAAATCTCCAATACTCAAATCATTTTGAGGCGCTTGTCCATCTGGACCCGGAGCCGCACTACCAGTTGCACCAGCAGGTGCTTCAGTAGATGCTTTCGCTTTTTTCTTTGTTTTTGCTACCATTATATTAATCTCCTATTTGCAAATAGTTTCTATTATTGTAACAAATAATAGTTATATTTGCAAGTTTTATCTAGTAATGAATGTGATTTATTTTGGTAATTTATTTTTTATGAAGTCCCATGAAAGGGCACTCTTTACCAAGTTTTTATCTCTTGCTTTTTCAAATGCCCAAAAAGAACTTGCAGAATAAAACCAACCTTTTGCTTGTTCCAGTAATATTTTATCAATCATATCTAGTAGATTTTGATCAAGTAAATCCTCGACATCTAAAACATAGTAATCTGTTTTTATTTTAAAAAATTGCTTTGTTGTAAGTTTCATGTAACTCTTTCTAAATCAATTACACTTCCATCGACAGTTTTTTTACCAGCATCTTCAAAATTTACTGTTACTCTATTTTTAATAATAGATTGAACTTGTCCAATTCCCCATTCTGGTGCTTTTGGATTCTTTACTCTATCTCCAGGTTCATAATCAAAAAAGTAAGTGTTCATTTGTGCCTTTTACTTCTCTGTAACAAATATTCTGCTACCTTATATACTCTATGAAGTGTGGTAACATCTTGTCCTCTATCTCTCCAATATTTGTCCATTAGTGGTTGTGCTATTTGCCTTACTGCCTTACTTCTTTTAGATTCTTTGACGCCTGCTTCATAGACAGCACCACCAGATGTCTTTTCTTCTATTTCGAAATCCTGTAATTTTTTTTCTTTATATCTCATCAACTATTTCCTCAATTTTTTTATAATAGTGTAGAAACTTATCACTTTCTTTTTTATTAAGATGTGCTACAGATCCAAAACAAGGATATCCATTTACGCCTGTAGGAAATGCATCTTTCATATATGAATAATACATATGTGGTCTATCTTCGACCATATCCTTTTTCTGCACAGGACTCATCATCATTAAAGGCATAAACACCATACCTAAATCTTGTTGGTTATGTACCTGGAAACTTGTAAACACATCTCCTCTATAAACTTGTATGGCAAGTTCTTTTATTTCTTTCAAACTTCTTCCTTTGTATTTTCTACGATCTTTTCTTTTTACTTTATATTCTTTTATTTTACTCATCGTATTCATACAAGTCCTCCAAGTTTCCCATAGCAAGTGCAGACGTAGTTTTAAGACTATGTAAAGATCTTCCTATTCTTTTTAGATGTGCTCTGTGTATCGGATCGCCCTTTAACACATTTGATTTCCTTGTGCAGTATTTTGCATATTCTAATATTTCTCCTTCTAGTTCTTCATACCACCAAACTTTAGGATCATCCTCTGATGCTTTAGAGTGTTTTACATACGGTCTGTCTAATTTAATTTCTTTTGCCATTAATCTCCTATTAGTCCACTTAATGCTAGTAATGTTAAATCACCGGGATTTTCAAATCCAACTTTCAATCTGGATCCAGGATTGTCTCCTTCTAGAGAAACATCATCTACCATAGCATATCTTCCATGACAATTTTCATAGATCCAACTGTTAATTTTCTCTTTATCTGCATCACCTCTTGGCTTCATCATTGTCGTAGTAAAATGAGGCGGACAGTATTGCAATCTTCTATTATAGAAATTATTAATATTAATCTTCATCATAATGTACCGTAAGTCCCCATGGTGCTTCAATGTCTCTTTCGTATGGATTATTAATTAAAAATATAGTGTCACAGTAGTGTTCGTCACCCCATGTGTTAAAAGGCCAACCATCTGTAAACATAATGAATTTTTTTGGTTCAATGCCTTCGTCTTTCATATACTCCCAATTACATTCAAACTCTGTACCACCGCCAGCACCTAATTCATAATCTAAAATCTCGTCCATATTATCTGGTGTGAATACTTTTGGATTGAAGACCTTGGTATCAAAAGACCATAAGTGAATTCTAAAGTCTTTGTACTGGTCCATTATATTTTTGACTTCTGTCAAAAATTCTTTACATTGTTTGTCCGATATTGATCCAGAAGCATCAAGGGCCAAACATACATCAATCATCTCATCATTGTTTTGACCAGGTAGTATAGCAGAAGTATGCCAAGACTTTCTACTAGGTCTCATCCAAGTATAATCTGATTTGATAGTACTCATAATTTGTTGCTGAATTATTTCTCTCCAATCCATTTTTGGTTCAGTAAGTTCTTTAACCATTCTTTGAATTGCACCAGGTAAATTACCTGCACCAGTTGATTGTGCGGCACTTATCATTGCTTCTTTAACTTCGTCTCTAATTTTCTTCAACTCTTCTTTAGTGTATACAGGTCTTCCTGATCCAGAACCGTTCTTCTTATCTTTACTTTTCTGTTGTCCTTGTCCACCACCTTTACCCCACTCTTGGTGATCGTCTAATAATTCACCCATCTTCTCCAACATCTTTTTACCGTTCTTCTTTGCTTGTTTATAGATGTCGTCATATATTCTTTCTGCATTCCAATCCTTGTACTTGTCGTCCTGGAAACCTTTGTTCTCACCTTTCTTACCTTTGGGCATTTCACCAATTTTATAATCTACAAGAATTTGGTTAACGGCATAGTCCGCCGCAATATTCCATATTTGATGATCTCTATCACCCTGTCTTACTAGCATATGTTCAAAAACATTGTGTAAAACTTCATGACCAAATAAGAACTCTGCTTCTCTAGGATTTAGAGAATCAATAAACTTTGTATTGTAATAAAAGTTTCTACCATCTGTACCTGCTGTCGGACACCACTCGTCAGCATTAATAAGTTTTAACCTAGTAGCAAGGTTGCCAAAGAAAGGATGTTTCAATAACAAGGCAATCCTTGCTGTCACTAGTTTGTCGATAATCTTTTGATCGTGGTAGTCAGCCATTATTTAGACTCCATAGCAGTGATGACATATTTGCCAAACTTCTTATGGAACCTATCAAATGATTTTAATTTACTAGGATCGAATGGAAGTTTGTAATTTGTTAAGGCAATCTTTGCACCCATTACAACTAATTCGGTTTCGAAGTTATCCATCATATAATGAAAGAACCTGTCTGCCTGTTCGTTCCAATTTTTTGCTTTCTTTTCATGTGCCTGTTGTAATTCATAACACAATGAAACTGTTAGAGAGTACATCGCTGATATCTCTTTACATTTCAAATCCTTGATCTTACCTGATAGTATATCACTTGGATTAGGAAGTTGACCGCTAACTTTACGATGACTCATAAATTTAACGGCCAGTCCCTCTCCTACCGCTCCTGCAACGAGGTCTGTGAGTGTGTTTTCAGGCAGGTCATCGGACAGAAGTTCGCTCACGAAACTCCAACTTCTAGGAGTCGCAAAACTTCTACTTGATCCCTTAGGATCAAAATCATATAAGTCTTGTTTTGCAAATGTCACGTAACCTACAACATCTGGATGGATATGGTTAGTAGTTGCCCAACCCAACCAATCCTCATAATCTACTCTTAACTCTATATGAACAAATCTGTTTGCCAAAGGAGCAGGCATTCTAAAAGTAACACCTTTATCGCTATCCCTGTTACCAGCCGCTACAATTGAAACTCCGTCTGGTAGTTTGTATTGTCCTACTCTTCTATTTAAAATTAATTGATAAGCCGCCGCCTGTACAGCCGGAGCCGCCGAGTTTAACTCGTCTAAGAAAACAATCGCATTTGATTTTGAATCAGTTGGCAATTCTGCCGGACTTGCCCAAACCATGTTGTTATCTTTTGAATTATAGTAAGGAATACCTTTAATATCTGTTGGTTCCCATAAAGGAAGTCTAATATCAATAACTTCTCTCTTTTGTGAATCACCTATTTGTTTCACAATGTCTGATTTACCAATACCTGGTGCACCCCACATCATGATAGGTCTTTGTAATTTGATACAATGTTGTAAGGCGTTTATTGCCTCATTTGGTGTGACAGTTCTATTTTGACTGCCAACTACTGCTTCTTTGTTTTTTGGTCTTGCCATTTACACACTCCTGCGTTAAATTGTTTATAATATCATTATAACACAAAACGGTAATAGGTCAACCGCTAAAAAACCGCAGTTTTATTGGCTTTTTTGTTCGTCTGCTTTACTCATTGCCCGGGCAAGTCCATATTTTGTGATATCTCCAGCAAAAAGCATGAGTTGTAGAGCCATTTTTTCCATGGTCACTACTATTTTTTTCTTATCTACAAAATAAGGACAATCAACAAATTCGTCTAACCATAGATAGGTTTGGGGTGTGAATATTATTTTGGCAGGAAATTTAATCTCATAGGTTTTGATATCACAGGATTCAATCCATTCAAAACCTAGTTTCGTGAGTCTTAAAGATCTTGCCTGGTATTTTTCTCTTACATTTTGCCACCAAGTATAATATGCAGTTTTCACACTCTCATCATGAAGTGGTTGTTCTTTGAGCATTAGGAAGGTACGAGTGTAGGCTGTTTTGGTGTCCATATACTTAATTATTGTTATAGTTTTATATTTTTAGCGATTTTGGCTGGAATAAAACTTATCTGCCCATATCTTATGTTGTTTTGGACCTGGATGTACTAAATCTCTAGCAACATCAACCTTATCACCACCCCAATATTGTGATAGCACAAATAGTTTTGCACCTACTTTATCGCAATTATATTGAATAGCGTCAACAATACATTCATGATGTACCTTATCTGAATCATCTGTTCCAATTCTTTTAAGATTATAAGCGAGATCGTGTCCTTCACATATTGAGGCTATTTTTTTGACATCATCCGTTACACGTTCTCTTCTCCAACTTGCTGGAGAAAGCATGAATACAGCCTTAGGTTTTATTAAAGGTGCCCACCATTTAACAAGTCTATAGCAAGTTTCTAATGAACCACCTCTTACACCCATATTATACATTACTCCTGGTAACATTTTACCAAGTTGCTCTGGCCATGATTGTTCGGTAAGAACACCTTGTCCGTAGGTTCTTGAACAACCAACAGCCATATATTTTTGACCTCCAAATCTACCAATGAGTGGGTTGGGGCATCTAAAACCATACATATTTTCATCATATTTGATTGGGGTTGTTATCCATGGTTTCATTTTTTGGGGATATTTTTTTATATTCTTTTCGAATAATTCTTCTGTATCCAAGCCACCTTTTCCGTCCCAATATCTTATACGAGGAAACTTTCCTGTAGCGCCATCAATATCTCCTTCTTTCCCATAAGCATAGAGCCAGTATGAGGATTTAGAAGCAGTTGGTCCTAAGCCTGATGCCTTGATGGACATTTATCTAGAAAATTTATCGCCGGTCTTTAATATGAAAACTTCAAACTTGTCTGTTTTGTGTTGAGCATTTAGTTTCTTAGCCAAGTTTTCTGCATGACCTGGATTTGAGAATGATACTTTCTTGTATTTTGGTCCTGGGTAGTTGGCCACCAAACTTGATGTTTTTAAGTTGATTGGTTTACCATCATAAAATACTGCCCATATACCTTCCGCCGCAAGTACCTCGTCCAACTTGTATGTTTCTTTGTTGGAATTTTGTAATAAAACTTTTGGTTTTGGTCTGCTCATAATCTATACTGTATTTACCGGAAATTGTATAGACTACTTCTTGTTGAACTCCCCACCATCCATCTCAATATCCACCGTTGCTGACTGTTGAGCGGTTTTAAGTGCGTTAATTATTTCCTCTTGTATTGTGACAAGCCTTGTCATTACTTGTGATAAAGAATCAGCAAGTTGCTCGGCTTCACGAGCAGTAAGATTTAAATTTGGATCTCTTTTATTGCGAAGCATTCTCACTCTTGCAATAAAATCTTCGATTGGTTGTGTCTGTATTTTGCTCATTTAAAATTTATTACATTTTGGAAATTCAAGATCTGAATTTTTAGTCTCGTATTCCTTTACTGCATTATTTAATATTTGTTGCATTTCAATTTTAGATTTAATTGGTCCTTTATATTCATATCTTTGAAGTGTAATTACTTTTGGACAATATGCTTTACGCCATCCTTTTTCAAAACATATAATATAGTATCCAGCACAAAATAAACTTTTAGACTTTGGTGTTTTTGTATAGATAGGTAATTGTTTTTGCACATCAAACATTGGATTAAATGGTTTTTGTGAACAAGGATATCCATGAACTGTATATCCAGTACCTTCGTCGCCCTCTATTGTTTCTACTGTGCTGTCACCCGGCTCTCCAAGTTTAATATCATGCGAAAATATACCTACACCAAAACGTTGGAATAAACTTTCTTGTGTGTGATACACTTGTCTCTTATCTGCTTTACTTAAAAAAATCCAACCGTTATTATCTTTCTTTTGAAGTGTGCCTAATTTTTCGCCGTTTTGTTCAACGATCCAAAATTTATCTTTAACTAGTGTTTTTGCTTTCACTGTCATAGTGCCATTCCTAAAATAATAATCATACCCGTAACAATCAGAACCGCATACACAAACGGTACTGCTTTACTCCACATATCTTGCAAGTATTGTAAAAACATCCACATTATGCAACCAACCTCGCATTAAACGGTTCTACATATAGTTGTGCTTGTTCTGATATTTTTTGTAAATCATACTTCCCACAAAATTTCATAAATCTAATCCCAACTTGGTCTATACTTTTGTTATCTGCTATCGCTTGATCTATTGTCTGATCTAACTCCTGTACAATTACTTCAGGCTGTGCATGAAGATCAACTAGCAATCTATTTCTTTCATAATCCTCTAATACTCTATGTTCCTTACCGTCATGATCAACCCATTTACTCAACATAAGATTATTCCAAGTATAACCTTTGTCTTTACGATCTGCGAATGCTTCTGTCAATCCAATCTTGTTCTTTGTGCCTTTTGTACGCACACCTGGATATGCTGAGAATATGTTATCGCTTGGATCACCTCTCATGGCTTTTTCAAATATGATCCATTCTGGATCTGGTGCAGGTTTTGGTGCCTTTGTTTTCTTGTCAATTACAGGATCACCTTTCTTATCAAACCAACCTTTGTGTGTCATTGTTTGCTCAGTAACGCCATTGTATTGTGATACATTTTCATTTACTAATTGATTCAAATCCTTGTCTGTACTTAATATCACGTGTTTTTCGTTTGGATGTCTATCAATCCAACGTGCAATTAGATCATCGGCCTCGACTCTTCCGTTTTGTAGAACTGTGGCGTTTGTTTTTGTTTTAATAAAATCACAGAAGTCATCATAACATTCCCAGAATACATCATTCTCTTCTTTTTCTTTTTGTGTCATTGCTTCTATTGTTTCTTTACGATTTCTTTTGTAGGGTGCATAGTGATCTTTACGCCAACTTCTACCTTCTAAACAGAATACTAAATGAGATCCATCAAAGTCTGACCATGCTTTCTTAATTGAGTTCATTGTAATATGAATAGCCATACCAATTTTTTCAGATGTGTCTCCACGTATCACGTGCCTAGCACGGAAAAAAGTATTTGCCGTGTCTATTAGTATGTGTGTCATTTTACCCAAACCAGTTTTGGACAGATTTTGGAAGTCTTTTCTTAATAGGTGACCATATGGCCATTTCTGCTCTGCCAATAAATTTTGGTCTCGGTACAAGCCAACCTATCAAAATTCCAAGTAAAAAATATCCCATTATGATACCTCAGTCTTTCCGTCTGGAGTTCTGTTAATGTTGATATACCCAGAACCACCGATATCTACTTGCTGTTCGTTACCGATTGTTCTACAAAGTGTCTGGAACCATCTGTCAACAATTTCAGTGTCAGATGCACCTTCATAACCATTTTGTTTTAACATATTAACAAATTCATCATTCCAGTCAAGTTCAAAGAATCCATTTCTAGGATTATCAGGATTCACGTTCATATCTAAAACCTTTACCCAAGGTTTTTCGCTTTTTGTTTCCTTCTTTGTTTTCTTTACAGGTTTAGTTTTTGTTTTTTTAACTTTCATACTCTTATTATACAATATTTTTTTACTTTTGCCAACTGAAATTTACGTACCAATTGCATTACCAAATAGATATACGTGAACTCTTGCCGCAACATTGTATCCTTTCTTAAATGCTTTTTCCGCCACTTTACCAGCACCAGATGTTTGTTCTTCTTCTCTAGCACCTGTTGGCATAACCCAAACTGGCCATTTTACACCAGCAGATCTAAATTTTTCTATAGATGATTCCATTTCATCCCATTCTCTATCTTTATCTCCTACTACAAATTTTAATTGCCCTGCTTTAGATACATTGTAATAATCTGCAACCACTTCCGGTTTTATCGCTTTCTCAGGTTTTTCTCCAGACACCGTGAATAATTTTGGACTAACACTAAAAAATACTTCTGTGTCAATGGATGTTGCCCAATCGATAAATGGTTGTCTTAGTTTTTGTGTGCCGTTTGTTTCAAATGTCATCGATCCTGGCAAATTGTTTTGTTCTTTCAAAGCATTGTAGATACCAATCACTGCCATTTGTCCTGTTACCATTAATGGTTCTCCACCAGTAAAACACAAATGTTGATGTTGCTGACTAACAGGATGTAAAAATTTGCCTTCTGGATTTGAATCTGTTTTTATAATATCTACAAGTTTGTTTGCTAATTCACTGGGTGTTTCCTGTCCCATTAATCCTTTAAACTTTTTTGCCCAAGTATATGATGAATCACAACCTTTTTCCCAAACAGGCAAGTCTTCTACTTTCTTTACTGAAGTAACATCAAAATCTTCAAATGGTAAATCATACGTATCAGGGTTTGTTGGATCTATTTGACCAAAACCATTACATTGTAAATTACATAAGAAAAAACGTAACCAAGCAGTCGGCACACCTGTATAATGTCCTTCACCTTGTATACTGTGAAATATTTCTGAATAGTAATATTTTTTTTCTACTGTTTCCATAACTCCGGACATATATTTTTAGTTGCCTTAACTATTTCTTCTATTGTATATGTACCTTGTGATTTTGTCAAATCAAACCAAGCAACATTACCATCTTTATCAATGGTTATTTGCCATTTACCGTCTGGAGATATGTTATTTTTTCTTTTTGTCAAGTCTCACAACGTTGTCCGCTTTCATGTGACCTACAGATTCTCTGATAATATCGTTGTGTCTGAATTCTGCCCAGTATAATTCGAAAGCAACACCGTCCTCCATTCCCTCAAAAGAGTGATAAAGTCCTGGTTTAACTGCTGTAAAATCACCGGCTTTAAGTATAGTTTCGTCTACTAGATCGTAGTCCTTTTGCCATACACGGATTTTCATCTCGCCTGACATTACATAGAAGCCGTTCCATTTCCATTCGTGTTTATGCTTGGAACAAACTCCACCTTTTTTGTAATCGATTCTATGGAACTCTAAAGAACTATTTGCTAATATTAGTTCTGTAGACCCCCAAATTTTTCCTGCTATATTTCCCATTTTCTTACTTTAATTATATATGTATTTAGGCTTTTTGTCAATATTTTAAAAATTAATCCTAATACCTAATTCGTGGTTATCTCTTATTACATCATAATTGTAAATTACATTATAACCATGCCATATATTCCTATATTTTTGTGGAATCATTTTTGTCACGTGATAATGTGCAAAACCTCTTGTAATAAAATAAGTTACCACGGCTGTTTCACTTGGATGTTTTCCAAGTATTGGATTTTTTTCGTAGTAGTCATCGTTGTTTGCAATTTCTAAAGTTTGCAACATATCAATACCTTGTAATATATTGAATAGGACAATGTTTGCTTTGTCCACTTCAGTAAGATCTTCTTTGTAATATTGTTCTAGATCAAATGCTTTTGCAGGCTTAATTAAAAATGCTACAAATACAATTACTAAAACAAGTATTCCTCTGTGTAAATTTGGATTGTTCATACTAGTAATTATGGGGGAGATAACTCCCCCAGATAATTTAATTTAATTTGTATGTCTTCTGTAGTCTATTCAGCAATAATCCGTATGCTGGTAAGAATACAACAAGTCCTACAATTATTTTTAACACCGTTTGCGATCCTGCGATCTCTACCCAGTTTGCCGCCATGTACTCGTCAGCACTGTTGTTGAAAGCAACTGCAAAGAATGTGTAAGTGTCGATGATGTTGGCCGCGATAGTCGAAACCGCTGGTGCCATCCACCAATTCTTGCCGTATGTTTTTGACTCTCTTATGTATTGGAATACATAAACATCAAGCATGGTACCTATTGCATAAGCAGTAGCACTTGCGAAACCAATTCTCATGGCAACCGATTGTGGTGCTCCTTCTGCCAATACAACTGCGATGGATCCAATAATTGCTAAAGGATAAGCCGCCGCGATTGTGGCCCTTGCTATTTTTTTACCCAATAGTCT
>Ga0163111_10002851_pt1 | contig 11037 bp, 14 predicted proteins | sample CRUFie1St18metaG_FD_109645 | JGI IMG/M metagenome (GOLD analysis project Ga0163111, IMG submission 109645) | Marine microbial communities from the Costa Rica Dome - CRUD Field 142mm St18 metaG | ecosystem: Environmental > Aquatic > Marine > Oceanic > Photic zone | place: Costa Rica: the Eastern... | reverse complement strand
CGGAAAATACAGGCTGTATGCCGCGGTCATCCAGCTGTAACTGTCGACCCAGACACCGACCTGGTCGGCGTTTGTCAGTGTATAAACCGAAATAATTTTGCAGATATTGGCGGCGATCAGCAGCACCCACCAGAGAGGCACCAGCCAGTTCTCTGCCCGGTGTTCGTGACTGACGGGCACCGAACGTCGCCACATGGCGATCATCATGCGCAGAGCAAAGAAAATACCCAACATCAGACGGGTAAAAATAATCATCGAGTTCGCCAGCGAATGATGACGCTCTTCATAAATCGCAACGAGATTCCGGGCGGCGAAATACAACCAGACAACAAAGAAAAATGTCAGAGCAATCAGTGTGGCCAGAATCTGACTGGCACGGATGTAACCATCCGTTTTCAGCATGCTCTGATCCTCTGGCAACAGCGCAGAAATCAGCGTTTCCTGAGACACATCGGCAACACCATACAGGGAATAAATGCCGTGAAAGAAACCAACAATGGTGAGAACGCCAGAAATCACCAGCATAGGCAGAAGCCAGCGGTTCAGGCGGTGAAGATCGTAAAACGGATAGGGTTGCATCTGCGTCCGTCCCTTCGGTGTTCTTATTGTTTATTGTCCGACAGGCTGATGCTGGGCGCCGCGGAGCGCCCGCTTAACGGATGCCTGTCACAGGGACAGACAGTTTACCGCACGATCAGCAAGATCCCGTAAAAAATATGGGTAACCATCGCTGCTCAGATCGATATGTGCGCCAAGTGGGTCAAGTTCGCCATGTTTGACCGGAAGATCACCGACCACACTGACGACCAGCGCCGGTGAAAATTCTGGCTCACGGAAAACGCAGGCCACTTCGCCACGACGCAACTGATCCCGCATCATCTGCAGGGTGCGCATACCGGGCTTCTGTTCCGGAGTCAGGGTAAACGCCCCGACCTGGTTCAGGCCGCGCTCGTACACCCAGTGATCGTAGGCCCGGTGGAAAACAAAAAATCCCCGGTCTTTCACCGGTGCCAGCACCTGATCGCTGTAGAGCACAGCCCGTTCAACCTGACGGGCGAAACCTGAAGCGTCTTTCCCCAGTGCATCAGCCAGTGCCGCCTGAGCTTTGAGAACCACAGGTACAGACAACCAGTAATGAGGATCACGAGGCTGCTCTGGCGTTGCCAGCTTTGACAGATCGATCCAGGTTTTGTCTGGCCAGCGACGCGCAAAACCACTGAGGTAAGGCTCAGCCACCGGGCCAGTCCAGAGAATCACGTCGGCTTCCTGCAGGCGGTCAACGTCGGAAGGACGCAGTGCAAAGTCGTGCGGGCTTGTTCCCGCAGGGAGAAGGGTCTGCAGCTGATCACTGTTCACAACAGAGGCCGCGACAAGTGCCAGAGGGTGGACACTGGCAAGCACTTTCTTTTCTGTTGCGGCCCAGAGGTTAAAAGACAATGTGGTGAAAATCACCAGAACGGCAGTCTTCAGGAATTTCATGATGGTAACCGGGGTAATCTGTCGTAGAATTGCTACATTATAACCTAAGGTGAGCTTATGCCCCATACCCATGATCATGGCCACTGCATCGATACTGCTATGGCCGCAGCACGTCGCCTCTGTGAAGAACGCGGTGCCCGGCTGACCCCGGTAAGGCGCCGTGTGCTTGAGCTGGTATGGGCGAACCACAAACCTACCGGTGCCTACGAGCTGCTGCCGCAGCTGGCACAGGACGGGTTCAACTCGGCCCCTCCGACCGTCTACCGGGCGCTCGATTTTCTGCTCGAACTGGGTCTGATACACCGAATCAGCTCACTGAATGCTTTTATTGGCTGCGATCATCCCGGCAGCGCCCACCCGACCGGCTTTTTTATCTGCCACAAATGCGGGGAAGCCACCGAATTGCCTCCCGATGAGTTAAGTGCTCTGGCGGAGCGTCTGGAAGCACTGCTGGGGGTGCGTGTCGAAGGTGAAACGCACGAGCTGACGGGACTGTGTTCTAATTGCCGGAAAGCCGCATGAATCAGGCACCACTCCTGGAAGCCAGCCACCTGTCGCTGAGTTTCCGTCAGAAAGCCGTACTCGACGACATCAGTCTGACGTTACTACCAGGGCAGATTATTACCCTGATCGGCCCCAACGGGTGCGGCAAATCGACACTGACAAAAGTGCTGCTCGGCCTGCAGAAAACAGACAGCGGGCGTGTCTCCCGCCGCAAAGGTCTGCGAATCGGCTATATGCCACAGAAACTTACCCTTGATGAACGTATGCCGTTGTCGGTCAGTGGCTTTCTTGGGCTCACCCGTGACGCCAGACGAGCGGACATTGACCATTGGCTGGCACGCCTCAACATTACCCAGCTGGCGTCACAGAGTGTGCATAACCTCTCCGGTGGCGAGTGGCAGCGGGTTCTGCTGGCGCGCGCACTGCTGATCAAACCGCACCTGCTGGTACTGGATGAACCCGTCCAGGGTGTCGATGTTCAGGGCCAGCTGGAACTTTACCGACTGATCCCGGAACTGCGCGACGAACTGGGCTGCGGTGTTCTAATGGTGTCTCACGATCTGCATCTGGTCATGGCTGCCACGGATGAAGTCATCTGCCTGAACGGACACGTCTGCTGCTCAGGGCACCCCGAATCAGTCTCTGCCAACCCGGCGTATCTGGAACTGTTTGGCCGTCGCCTCGACAGCAGCATCGCGCACTATACCCACCACCATGATCACGAACACTGTGATGGTCACCATCACGGAGACCACACGCATGACTGACATTCTGCAGGCCTGGTGGCTGATGCCACTCTTCGCCGGCGTCCTGCTGGCGCTCTCGGCCGGCCCGCTGGGCAGTTTCGTGGTCTGGCGCCGCATGGCTTTCTTTGGGGATACGCTGGCACACGGTGCTCTGCTGGGCATCACACTGGGCGTGCTCAGCGGAATTGATCTGACGCTGGCACTGATCACAGGATCTGTCGGGCTCGCGTTGCTCTTGCTGCCACTGCAGCAGGCCAGCCGCCTGTCTTCGGACACTCTGCTCGGCATTGTCTCGCATGGGACCCTGGCTGTCGGTCTGGTCGCACTCAGCCTGGCCGATGGAATTCGTGTCGATCTTATGGGATATCTGTTCGGAGATCTGCTCGCCATCGACAGCACCCACGTGGGCTGGCTGCTACTGTCGACTGGTCTGACCCTGGGACTGATCGCGTTTTTCTGGGATGCGTTACTGGCCGTGACCGTCAGCCCATCTCTGGCACGTATCGAAGGCCGCCCGGTCGCAGCTCTGGATCTGCTGCTGATTATTCTGCTCGCCTTTACGGTGGCTCTGGCGATGAAAGTCGTCGGTATTCTGCTGATCAGCGCCTTGCTGATTATCCCGCCGGCGGCGGCCCGATCACTCAGCCGCTCTCCTGCTCAGATGGCAGCACTTGCGTCTCTGGCTGGCGTAGTCGCCGTCATAATGGGAATGAGCGCTTCCTTTTTCTGGGATACGCCGGCAGGCCCGAGCATCGTTGTTTCAGCTATGTTGCTGTTCTCGCTCAGTCTGCTGAAGCGTGACTGAGCAGCGCCTGCAGCACTGGCGCCAGACGCGTCGGTTGATGGGGAGGTTCGATATAGCCCCGATAATTACCAGCAGGGTCGAGTAATACGATATTCGCTGAATGATCCATCAGGTAGGCCTGTCCTTCCCCCCGCTCAACGCGGGCATAAAAAGCATTCACCGCCAGAGCCAGCTCACTCAGGCTCTGCTGATTGCCCGTCAGAGCAATAAACGCGGGATTAAAGTAATTAAGATACGGGCCAAGGCTGTCAGGTGTGTCCCGCTCCGGATCGACACTCACCATCACCACCTGCAGCGCTGACTGCTCCTCCGGGGTCAGTTGCTTCCAGGTCTTACTGAGATGCATCAGTGTCATCGGACAGACATCCGGGCAGAAGGTGTACCCAAAAAACATCACCACCCACTTTCCTCTCAGGGAAGAAAGGTCAACAGGCGCCCCCTGCTGGTTCTGAAAAGACAGATCCGGCACCGGCATCCCCTCGAACAGCACTGCGCCTGCCGCCCGGTTCAGTACCTTGTCAGCGGTTGGAGGGGCCAGCAGAACCCCAGCGATAAATGCTGCAGCGAGTGCAGAACCCAGTAAAATCGCCCTAAACATCAGAATCTCCGGACTAATCAAATGTCATCCCGCTCTATTGTAACAGCGTCAGGACAATCGCTGCCTGCGGCAGATCAGCGCACCATCTGGGCGCTCAGCTGGCCCATCATACTGAGCAATATCACTGTCCCGCTGCTGGGGCTGATCGACACCGCGATTCTGGGACATCTGGATGAGATTGAACCACTCGCGGCCGTCGCAATCGGGGCGCAACTATTTACTCTGCTGATCTGGAGCTTTGGTTTTCTGCGGATGGGCACAACCTCCCTGACTGCTCGTCACCTCGGGGGCCACGGGCAACAGTCAACAATAAGGGTACTTGAGCAGGCTGTGTGGCTGATTATTCCTGTCAGTCTGATATGTCTGACCCTCGCATACACACTGATTCCTGTCGTTCTGCCTCTTTATCAGGCCAGTTCAGAAGTCACTGCAGGCGCTGGACACTATCTGGCGATACGTTCCGCCGGCATTCCTCTGGTACTGCTGCAGTACGCTCTGACGGGGTGGTTTATCGGCCGCGGAGAAACCCGCATCCCCATGGTGATGCTGATCAGCGCAAACCTGATCAATGCCGCTGTCGACTTTCTCCTGGTCTGGCACTTTTCAATGGGCGTCGCCGGGGTTGCCATTGGCAGCCTCTGCGCCGACGCTACTGCCGTGATCGTCGCTCTGGCCGCTGCCTGGCAACGGGGACTCAGATTTCCACTGCGCCGGCCGTGGTTTGAATTTCAGCGGCAGATGCTGAGAGTAAACAGCGATCTCTTTGTGCGTACGTTCTGCCTGCTGATGGTATTCGCCCTGTTCACAGCCCTTGGTGCACGTCAGAGCAGTGAAGTGCTGGCGGCCAATGCCATCCTGATTACCCTGCTGCTGTTTATATCCAATGCGTTGGATGGCTTTGCGCATGCAACAGAGACACTGACCGGACAGTATCTGGGCGCACGCCACTATGTGGCGCTGCCACGGATCTGTTTTCTCACTCTGACTGACAGTGCTCTGGTTGCCGCAGGGCTGGCTGCAATACTGTACTGGGGAGGTGACACACTGCTGATGTTACTGACAGACCAGCCTGCACTGATCCCACAGCTGATGGATATTCACCTCTGGTTGTGGCTGTTGCCTGTCACAGGGTTCCTCAGCTACTGGCTCGATGGCCTTATGATTGGTGCTCAGGCCACCCGGGCGATGCGTAACACTATGCTGATCGCCGCCGTTGTTATCTTTGCCCCGCTGGCGACACTGCCTTTATGGTCAGAAAACTGGCACCTCACGGGCGTCAGAAATGAGAACACACTGCTCTGGATCGCCTTTCATGTCTTTTTACTGGCGCGGGCAAGCTTACTTTTTCCCACTTTTCTGACACTTTGCAGAAATCCGGCGAAATTTTCCTGATGATTCTGGCGTATGCGTCAATCTTTACTATACTTTTTTTGCGAGGCGAGAAAAAAAGCCGTAACTTCTTGTTTTTAAAGGAAAATAAAATTGTCAGCACACGCAGCATTCAACACGGAAGCCCTGTCAGCACTGATCGAAGACGCCCTCAAGCAGGAAGAAAAACACCACTTACTGGCAAATCTGATACGCCATCGCCTGGATGACATCAGTCGCATCATCCGTCTGCCAGACAACGATCCCGTCATGCACCTCTGTCAGTACGTTGTCGATTACATCCGCTATCTGCCAGCCATGCTGAATGATCTGGATACCGCAGCAACACAGACCGGCATGACGGCAGTGACGGACCCGGTTATCCGCGCGGCACAACAGTTTTTACTGACACCACCAGCCGAACTGGAAAAAGAAACTGGCTTAATTGCGCTGATGGATGAAGCCTACCTGGCCTTCCGTCTGTTGGAAGAAGTTAACGAATCCTGCATTCACCGCATCGGCCAGCCACTGATTCCGCTCGATATGTGTCTGTCGAATATCATGATTCATACTCTGATCGGCGAACCCTTCGCTAATGAGCTGGACGCGATGGTAGAGCTGCGCGTCGAACGCCTGTTCGAAAAGCGCCGCAGCTACGAAGACACGGCATTCGGAAGCTTTATGCAGCGGCTGAAAAGCGCTGACGTCGCTCACCTTGGGCAACGCTGGTCCTGCTTTTCATCGCAGCTGGGGTGTGGCAGCGCTCTGCTGTAATTCTGCTCACCCCTGATGAATATGGCGCTGCAGAAACTCCTGCAGCGCCCTGACGCGAGCGCTCTGACGCAGATCTTTGTGATATACAAACCACATCTGCGAGCCCGACTGTGGCAATGGCAGGGTGACCTCGGTCAGACGCTCGTCATCGGTTTCGTTGCGCCGCAGATTGACCGAACTCATTGGACCAATTCCCATCCCAGCACGCACCGCCGCCTCGATATCATTAAAGCTGTTGCTCTGGAATGCGATCTGCTCGGGCCGCACCTGATCAATCAGCTGACGGACACTCGGGATGCGGGACTTATCGCCGGTAGGCAACACCCAGAGGTGATCATTCATTTCTTCGAGCGTCACCGGCAGACCATAGCGACGCGCGTAGTCTTCCGATGCGTAATAGCGCAGGGCAACGACGGACAGCGGGCGGGCGATCAGATCTGTCTCTCTGGGTTCATTTCCAATGCGTATCGCTGCGTGCACTTCGCCTCCGGAAAGCGACATCACGTCGTCCGTCGCAACAGTCTGCACCCGGATCTGCGGATATTCCTGGCGGAAGCGATACAACAGCGGGGCAAAAAAGGTCGAGAAATCGGTGACGGTCGAGATCCGTAATGTCCCGCCCGGCGAGCTGTCAGCCGTCGCCAGGGTATTACACAGTCTCTGCACCTCCCCTACGATCGGGCGCATCCTGTCTTCCAGCAGTCGCCCGGCGTCCGTCAGCTGATAACCACGCTGATGGCGGATAAACAGACGTATGCCCAGACCATTCTCCAGCCGGTTGACCGCCCGCAGCACCGTGCTGTGGTTGATCCCCAGCACCTCGCCTGCACGACTCAGGCTGCCCTGATCGGCGACCTGAAAGGCAATTCTCAGGTCATCCCAACGAATATCTCTGTCCAATATTAAAAGACTCCCTCAGAGTTCTGTGCATTTTTGCACAACTATTGTCCACACAGAGAACTATTTACTGTAAAGAATTCAGGCTAGGGTTATATGAGTTGAACAGTGACGACAGGGAATCCGGATATGGGCCTGAAAAACACAGAACACTCGTACGGTTGGCTGGCGATTGCCCTGCACTGGCTGGTTGCACTTGCCATCTTCGGCATGTTCGGGCTCGGGCTCTATATGGTCGAGCTGACCTATTACGATGCCTGGTACAAAGGATCTCTGGATCTGCACAAATCGGCGGGACTGCTTCTGGCTTTCGTCGTATTGCTGCGCTTCGTCTGGCGTGTCATTAATCCCCTGCCAGAAGGCCTGTCAGAGAAGCCTCTGGAAAATCTGGCCGCTCACTTAGCCCATATGGCTCTGTACCTGGTGATGGCTGCACTCTTTATCAGTGGTTATCTGATTTCTACCGCTGAAGGCCACGGCATTGAAGTGTTCGGGCTATTTACCGTGCCCGCGACGCTGACTGGCGATAACCAGGAAGACATCGCCGGCGACATACACGAGTGGCTGGCATGGGGGCTGATCGGACTCGTCGCTCTGCATGCACTGGCGGCACTGAAACACCACTTTATCAATCGGGACGGAACCTTGCTGCGCATGTTCCGTCCACAGAAATAACGACCGACCTACTCAGGAGAGTAAAAATGAAAAAACTGCTGTTAGCGACTGCATTTTCCGGACTGGCCATGACCTCAGCTTTTGCTCAGGCGGCTACCTACGATATCGACAATGAGGGCGCCCACGCCTCGATCAATTTCAAAATTCAGCATCTGGGATACAGCTGGCTGACAGGTCGTTTTAATGACTTTGACGGCACTTTTGAGTACGACAAAGCAGCACCGGCCAAGTCGTCCATTAACGTCACTATTGATACCACCAGCATTGATTCGAATCATGCTGAACGTGATAAGCACCTGAAAGGCTCAGACTTTCTGGATGTCAAAAAGTACCCAACGGCAACGTTCAAAAGCACTGGCTTTAAATCTACTGGTGAAGGCAAAGGTGAAATCACCGGCGATTTCACACTGCACGGTGTGACCAAGTCGATCACCTTCCCGGTAGAACGTCTGGGTGAAGGCAACGATCCATGGGGCGGTTACCGCGCTGGCTTCACCGGCGCAACCACTCTCAAACTGAGCGACTATGGTATCGACTACAACCTGGGCCCGGCGTCTACTCATGTAGAAATCGAGCTGCATGTTGAAGGTAAGCGTCAGTGATCTGACCGGGCCAGCGGACGCTGGCCCAACCCTGTCCCGTTCAGGTACTCAGCAACGGAGTCACGTAAAGCACTTCTGCCGGAGCGCCTGTTACCGATCCCCCCGGAGCCTCCCGGCTCACCGCAATGGCTTTAACCATATCTGCAGACAGATCTTCTGTCAGGGGCAGTACCAGACTTCCGTCTTCCGGCATTAAGCCCAGCGACCTTGGCGCACCACCATCAGCCGGTACCATCCAGAGTTCGTAATCGTATTCAGCGCTGACTGACACCAGACCCGTCGCGCGGACGGCAATCTGCTGATCACTGACGTCCAGTAACCAGAGCGTCTGCCCGTCTGCATCAGTGAACACAGCCACCTGTTCCACCATGACTGGCGCCGGCCCCGGTACCGTCAGGTAGAGACCCGCCAGCACCATGGCTGCCGTAGCAAAACCACCTGCCCAGGACACCCAGCGACGTGACGGTGCCGGCTCATCGTTGGCGGCAACCGCCATTCCCAGACGGGCACGGATCTGTGGCCAGACATGCGCTGGCGGTGGCTGCGGCTCAAGCCGGTCATTGAGCGGATCAAGCATCTGCTCCCAGAACCATACACGCTCACGAATCCGCGTTTTCTGCTGCATAAGACGTATAAAGCGTCGACGCGCCCTGCCTTCCAGGGTTCCCAGCACGTAAGCCGAGGCCAGAGCGTCCAGACGTTCTTCAGATGAGTAATTCATTGTTCAAGACACCTCTTTAACGCCTGTAAACCACGACGGATCCAGGTTTTCACTGTTCCCAGAGGTGTTCCGGTATGGTGCTCAATTTCGCTGTGCGTCAGCCCGCGGTAGTACGCCAGGTGCACAAGCTGGCGCTCGCCGGATTCCAGCTGAGCGAGGCAATGCTCCATGGCCTGATAGTCAGAACTCTCCTCCGTCACCGGGGCTTCTGCCAGTTCCGGAGCCATGTCATCAAGAGAGTCCTGGCGGTCCTCCTTTCTGCTGATGCTCCTGAGCATGTCGATACACCGGTACCGCACAATGCTGCCCATCCAGGTAATCACAGCACCACGCCCGGCGTGATATTCACCCGCGTTGTGCCAGATTTTCACATAGGCTTCCTGCAGAGCTTCGTCGGCGCGCTCCGGAGAGCGCAGCAGCTGCATAGCGATGGCGTAAAGCCGCGATGACGTACTTTCGTACAATTGCTGAAAGGCATCCTGCTCCCCCATCGCCACGGCGCGGATCAGAGTCTGATGGTCCTGTTCTGTCATAACCGGTATTCCTTAAATCTGCTGTCAGTCTCTATACGCTGCTGCTCCACAACTGGATGTTCTGTCACGTCAGAACGCCGTCAGCGATGTCCGGTAGAGGACGGTGCCCGGGATACCGCTCGACGATCCGCCGGGGACTTCCCGCGACACCATCAGGATGCCCTCGCGATTGTCTGCCAGTAGCTGAGGTAATCCTGTCGCACGGATGCCTTCCTCAGGCAGTAACCCCAGGGATTCAGGGACGCCGCCCGTCACAGGTTGATACCAGAGTTCAAAATCGTACATATCGCTCAGGGTGACAGCACCGGTTGCCTGTAGCTTCAGTTCGCCACGGGAAGCCTGAATCACCCACAAAGGCTGGTGTTCAGCTTCAAACACCGCCAGCCGGTCCAGTGACGCCGGGGGTTCCTGCGGCCAGATGACAACAATACCAAGATACAGCAGAACCGCCGTTACAAAGCCGGCCAGCCAGCCCCAGTTGCGCTCGGCATTGACGCCATCTGCAATCTCATCGGCCTGCTGAAGTTGCTCTGTGACAGGACGCAGCAGCCTCTGCCAGTAACTGACCCGTTCACGGGCTTTCTCAGAGTCTTCGATCAGACGCTGAAAACGCAACCGGGCTCTGCCCTGAAGACTGCCGGTTACGAACGCTGCAGACAGAGCATCGAGACGATCATCATTGAGATAGTTCATTTTCACCCCCACCGTTAAACCCACACACAGGTCCAGATCAGACCTTCATAGTTCAAGGTTAGAAGTCAGATTAAGGCTCCTGCCAGTCACCGGAACCTTACTCTCCTGACACAGGTCAAGCAGCCCGCATGGCATCTGGGTATGCTGGGTGTAGAAATTTTGTAACAGCAGAAACACACCCGCAGGAGGCCAACATGGATACCGTACAGATCCGCGCCCAGCTCGAAGACAAGCTGAAAGAGCTGGAGCAGCGCTCAGCTCAGGCAGAGCGGCATGCCAGCCACAGAGACGAAGGCCTGTCCGCCGATTTTGCCGAGCAGGCAGTCGAGCGGGAGAACGATGAAGTACTGAGCGCGATCGCCGACGAAAGCGAGCAGGAAGCCCTGCAGATCCGCCAGACGCTAACACGGATGGATAAGGGATTGTACGGAATCTGTTCTGGTTGCGGTGAAGCCATCACACCCGCAAGACTGGCGGCAATTCCCTATACCAGCCAGTGCGTCGATTGTGCAGAGTAGGCACCCTCAGAGGCGTGCCAGCACCCAGTAGCTGCCCAACGCAGCGAGTATCGCCGACAGATACCTGACCAGTACCCGGTGGTACCAGCCCTGGTTCCGTAGGTAAATCAGCAGCGGCATGATG
>Ga0163111_10002850_pt1 | contig 11037 bp, 13 predicted proteins | sample CRUFie1St18metaG_FD_109645 | JGI IMG/M metagenome (GOLD analysis project Ga0163111, IMG submission 109645) | Marine microbial communities from the Costa Rica Dome - CRUD Field 142mm St18 metaG | ecosystem: Environmental > Aquatic > Marine > Oceanic > Photic zone | place: Costa Rica: the Eastern... | reverse complement strand
GACTATTTGTTCTAGGGCAGTCATTCGGGAATGTTTTCGTTGGTATTCAGCCCGCTATGGGCTACGAGGGCGACCCGATGCGACTGCTTTTTGAGGGTGGTCTAGCTCCAACTCATTCCTTCTCCGCTTATTATCGCTGGATACGAGAGGAGTACGAGGCAGATGCCGTCCTTCATTTTGGTACTCACGGCGCGCTGGAGTTCATGCCGGGCAAACAGGTGGGTCTCTCGAATCGATGCTGGCCTGATCGGCTTATTGCTGATCTGCCTAACTTCTACCTATACGCGGCTAATAATCCATCCGAGGGATTGATTGCCAAGCGTCGATCTGCAGCAACACTTATTAGCTATCTGACACCACCAGTCACAAAAGCTGATCTTCATAAAGAGTTCGCGGAGCTGCGATCGACCATCGATCTGTGGCGCAGTCGCGCGCTTGATGCCACAGAAGCTAGTCTCCAGCAGCTTTTAGAGGCTATCGCAGCGCAAGCTGATCGCTGTGAATTAGGGCACGATGGCGAGATTCCGGCTCACTTTGATGCAGATCCCTGGGTTTCGCGACTAAGGATACAGTTGGATGAAATTGAGCAATCGCTGATTCCATTTGGCATGCACGTGGTCGGCGGATCACTGCTTGCCTCTGAACGCGCTGAGACAATAGCCGCCATAGCAGAGGCGGGCGGGGCGCGGGATATGAACCCAGCGCGGTTGGATAAGTATCTACATGCTAAAGACCTGGGTGCCCTCAAGGAACTGCTGGCTGAGCACCAGGTTCCATCTGATGACATTGACGAACTCGTCCTCCGACTAATGAGGGCACTAGAAAATCTGCAGACTGACCATGAATTACCAGCGCTAATTAATGCGCTCGATGGCCATTTCATCCCACCTGTTTCTGGTGGTGATCTTATTAGGAACCCAGATAGCCTCCCGACGGGGCGAAATATTCACGGCTTCGATCCTTTTAGGCTACCCAGCGCTTATGCCCTTCTCGAAGGACAGCGTCAGGCCGAGCAGCTAACGCTCCGACATTTTGAAGATACGGGAGAGATGCCTACATCTATTGCCTTGGTTCTATGGGGCACTGACAATCTCAAAAGCGAGGGTATTGCCATCGGTCAGGCACTCGCACTTATCGGTGCGCGGCCGAGGTTCGATAGTTATGGTCGTCTGTCCGGTGCAGAGCTTATTCCTGTCAACGAACTCGGCCGGTCTCGAGTTGACGTCATTGTGACCCTATCAGGTATTTTCCGCGATCTGCTCCCGATGCAAACACAACTATTAGCAGAAGCGGCCTATTTAGCTGCTGCGGCTGACGAGCCATTGGAGCTTAATCCCATAAGGCGAAACTCTTTGGAGTACCAGGCAAAGCATAATTGCGATTTAGACACTGCAGCCTTGCGTGTCTTCAGCAATTCTGAGGGGGCGTATGGCTCCAACGTCAACATGTTGGTTGACTCCGGTCGCTGGGGCGATGAGTCTGAATTTGCTGACACTTACACAAATCGTAAAGGGTTCGCTTACGGCAGAGGCGGTGCTGTTTCGCAGCAGACCGACCTCCTAAATGAAGTGTTAGGAAACGTTGATCTCGCCTATCAAAACCTCGATTCTGTCGAGCTAGGCATCACAACCGTCGATCACTATTTTGATACGTTGGGTGGCATTAGCAGCGCTGTTCAGCAAGCGAAGGGCAATAGCGTCCCAGTCTATATCGCTGATCACACGGGCGGTGGCGATGGTAAAGTCCGTACCCTCGACGAACAAGTTGCATTGGAGACGCGCACGCGTCTTTTGAATCCGAAATGGTACGAGTCGATGCTCGACCATGGATATGAGGGTGTCCGACAAATAGAGGCTCACCTCACCAATACCATGGGCTGGTCAGCGACTGCTGGTGGCGTGGCGCCGTGGGTTTACAAGCAAGTATCAGAAACATTCATTCTCGATGAGGCCATGAGACGTCGATTGGCTGAGTTAAATCCGGTTGCTGCATCGCGTGTGGCAAACAGACTTATCGAGGCACAAGAAAGAGACTATTGGGGGGCTGACGAGGAGCAGCTGGAGGCGCTACGGCGCGCCGGCGAAGACCTTGAAGATCTTCTTGAAGGGGTCACGGGGGAGGTTGCCGCATGAATTCACCAAATCAATTTATTCCTATTAAAGACGTTGGCCAGGGCGATGGAGAAGGGAGTGTTCAAGTTCATCTTGATGAACAAATTGACGTCGCCAAAGCCAAGATATTTGCCATTTATGGCAAGGGTGGTATCGGGAAAAGCACCACGTCATCAAACTTATCTGTGGCGTTTTCTAAATTGGGTAAACGCGTAATTCAGATTGGTTGCGATCCCAAGCATGACTCCACTTTCACCTTGACTAAAGCTCTAATGCCGACAGTTATAGATGTCTTAGAGTCAGTCGAATTCCACGCAGAGGAACTCCGAACTGAGGACTATGTACATATCGGTTACAACGGTGTGATGTGTGTCGAGGCCGGCGGTCCACCTGCGGGCACTGGTTGTGGTGGGTATGTCGTGGGTCAGACGGTGAAATTGCTTAAGCAACATCACCTATTGGACGACGCTGATGTAGTCATTTTTGACGTTCTGGGTGACGTCGTGTGTGGAGGATTCGCCTCACCACTGCAGCACGCGGAACGTGCAATGGTTGTTACAGCCAACGATTTTGACTCGATTTTTGCGATGAACCGGATCGCTGCTGCGATTGGAGCGAAATCCAAAAATTACGGTGTCCGTGTGGGGGGCGTGATAGCCAACCGAAGTGCAGGCACTGACGAGATCGACCGCTTTAACGATGCTGTTGGTTTGAAGCGCGTCGCTCATTTCCCTGATTTAGACGTTATCCGCAGAAGTCGCCTTAAAAAGTCAACGCTGTTTGAGTTGCCCGACTCACCCGAATTGAGGGCGGTTCAAGATGAATATATGCAGCTGGCCGAGGGGATGTGGAACGGTGCAGAGCCGCTTGACGTTAAGCCGATGAAAGATCGCGACTTGTTCGATTTCCTGGGGTTTGATTGATGGCAGCGGCAAACTACCAAGAGAGGCGCAAGCAGATCGAAAATTATTTTGATCGCTCTGCTGCTGACGTATGGGCCAGACTCACGTCGGACGAGCCGGTTAGCGGTATTCGTGAGACCGTCCGCGCAGGCCGAGAATCTATGCGCGCCTTACTGCTTAGTTGGTTACCTCGGGATCTTACTGGAAGGCAGGTTCTTGATGCGGGTTGCGGTACTGGGGTTATTTCAATTGAGTTGGCGAAGCGTGGTGCTGACGTCATCGCCATCGATCTTTCAAAGTCTTTAATAGATCTCGCCAAAGAACGATATTCCGATATTGACGAGTACCACCGTATTGAGTTCATCGTTGGAGACATGCGGCAACTCGAGGGTGAACGGTTTGATCATCTCATCGCTATGGATTCAATTATTCATTACGCCGCTCGGGATGGGGTAAGAACTCTAGAGACCCTTGCTGAGAGTGTAGACAACTCAATGGCGTTCACATTTGCACCCAAGACTCTGCCACTGGCCGCCATGCATGCTTTCGGAAAAATTTTTCCAAGGGCAGATCGTTCGCCTGCAATCGAGCCCATCTCTCCCTCATCATTGACAAGCACATTATTGAGCTCCTCTGAGCTGAACGATTGGCTGATTGAGAGGGAGCATCGAGTTTCTAACGGATTTTACACATCACAAGCGATGGAACTGATTCGAAGATGTTGATCAATCGCCAGCAATTGATGGAGTTAAGTTCACGGGTAAATTCCCGGTATTTACCTTGGCTTGATATTGCGGATGAGAAAATCACGGGTAGAAAGCTCGTACGCTTGTCATTGTTCCAAATTTCAGTAGGTATTTGTTTCGTGCTTTTGAATGGCACACTGAACCGCATCATGGTAGTTGAGCTGCAGCACCCCGCTTGGATTATTTCTGCGATGCTCGCGTTGCCGCTGTTGCTTGCACCGCTTCGGATGATAATTGGCTATCGGTCGGACAACCACCGATCGTATCTTGGTTACAGACGACTGCCCTATTTGTGGTCTGGAACTATGGGGCAGTTTGGCGGTCTCGCGTTAATGCCTTTTGTGCTGATCCTTATGACCTCAGGTGAAGGTAATGCTGCGAAATTGGGATTTGCTATGTCCTTGCTGGCGTTACTTATGGTAGGCATCGGCATGCACATGACGCAGACTGCGGGATTGTCATTGGCTACTGATTTAGCGAGCGACGAGAATCGGCATCGCGTTGTTGCAGTTCTCTACTTGATGTTACTCGTGGGTATGCTGGCGGGTGCTCTTCTATTCGCTGTCCTTTTGGAGCCATTTTCTTATTTCAGACTAATACAGGTTATTCAGGGCTCAGCTGTGGTTGTGGCAGTTCTGAATATTATCGCAATGTGGCAGATGGAAAAGCGTCGCCCTGACTTGACTCGGTTTGAGACCCCAAGACCAAAATTCCGTGAGATGTTTTACGAATTATCTGCAACACCCGGTGCAGTGCGATTATTTTTTGTTGTTGCATTAGGGACGTTTGGATTTGGGATGCAAGAGATTTTGCTGGAGCCTTATGGCGCCGAGGTCCTGTTGATGACTGTGAGTCAGACGACTCAGCTTACAGCCATTTTTAGTACAGGAATGTTGGTTGCCCTTGCTCTTTCTTCAGGCTTCATGGGCGGCCAAGGGGATCCCATGAGACTCGCGGCGGCAGGTGCTATTGCAGGTGTTTTCGGATTTGCGGGAGTTGTTATTGCCGGCCCTACAGACTCCTTAGTTATTTTTATCATGGGCACTTTCTTTATAGGCTTGGGTAACGGCCTCTTTGCTGTTGGCACCTTATCTGCCGTGATGCTATTGACGCACACGGCGACGGCAGGGCTGGTTATCGGTACTTGGGGGGCAATCCAGACCACGACCTTAGGCCTTGCCATTTTCTTTGGGGGTGCATTGCGGGATGTCGCTCCAATCATCTTGCAACCGTTTTTCAATGAAAGCTACTCATTGCCAAGCCACTTTGGCTATAGCTTTGTTTACCACACTGAAATAGCACTGCTATTTGCTGCGCTTATCGCGATTGGTCCACTAGTCAATAGGTTGAGGCGAAGTACCGTTGATCCAACCGAAGTTAGACTAGTTGATTTCCCGACTTAACTACCAATACCACAGGAGGAATTACTATGGGTAATGGAGAGTTGTACTACGACATCACGGCGATGTTATTTACTGCGTTCAATGTCTTTTTCGTCTGGCTGGTAATTTACTTGCATCGAGAAGGCAAACGCGAGGGTTTCCCTTATCGAGCAGACGGGGTTGTTGACAGTTATGAAACTGGGCTTGGCGGAATGCCAGAGCCGAAGACCTATCGATTGGCTCATGGCCAGGGGGAGCGAACGGTTCCTGCACCATGGAAGGACGAGTACGAGCTAAAGGCAAAGCCAACGAGCCCCGCCCCCGGCTCGCCTCTTGAACCAACCGGCGACCCTATGGTGGACGGAGTTGGACCCGCTGCTTATGCGATCAGACCAGAACACCCTGACATGTCCGAAGACGGCCGTCCGAGGATCGTCCCACTGCGAGTGGACAGTGACCATAAAGTGAGCGCACGCGACCCTGACCCCCGAGGTCATGAAGTATATGGGTGCGACGGTGAGTCTGGTGGCACGGTGATAGATATGTGGGTTGACAGAGCAGAGCCTCATTTTCGTTACGCCGAGGTTGATACTGAAGCTGGCTCTGTTTTATTGCCGATGAACTTTGCGCGTGTTCAAAAGGATGGATCGGTTAGGGTTAAATCAATTAGAGGCGATCAGTTCAAACAGGTCCCTAAGTTGGCGAATCCAGATCAGGTGACACTTCAGGAAGAGGACAAAATTGTAGGCTTCTATGGTGGTGGTACTTTGTATGCCAAGCCCAGTCGTCTGGGTCCGGTACTATGAGTGCTGATCTGACCGATGTAATCACTCGCGGCGGATCGATCGATAGTGATGGAGCTTTCGATCTTCCGCCCGATGAAACGCTCCTTTGGAGTGCCCAACCTAAGCCATCTGCGTTCGTTCGTAGAGCCTTTCATTTGAAGGCGCTAACGATGTATTTTGCTTTAGTAGTTGGTTTCACCAGTATTGGAACGCTTTCCTCGGCCGCCGAGATTAAGGTGCTGCTGGGTTCGCTTTTGTGGCAGTTGTCTCTCGGTGGGATAGTGATCGCTATACTTAGTGTGCTCGGGCACTTTTATGCCAAAAGCACGATCTACGCACTAACTAACAAGCGTTTCGTGATCCGATCAGGCCTTGCGCTCCCTTCAGTGATTGCAATCCCGTTAACCAAACTGCAGTCCGCTGGTATTCGAACTTACTCGGATGACACAGGGGACATCGTACTAGTACCGGATAAAGGCCTGAAGGTGTATTGGCTGCTGTTATGGCCGAGTGTTCGCACTTTTGAATGGAAGCATGTACAACCTCTGCTGAGAGCAATTGAGAAACCGGAGGTCGTCGCGGGTTTGCTCAAAGAGCTAATTTCCGTTGAGGGCGAATCAGTCCAAAATAGACAGACGGATGATCGTCAAAGCGAGCAACAAGGGGGTCTGAACCCAGCTTTACTCTGAATCCACGGGGAACAAAATATGCGCATAATGACATCTCCTTTTTTGAGAAATCCGCTATTGGTCTCCCTGTCAGCGATGGTAACAATTTCGTTATTGGTCGGATTGATAGGGCAGGGGAACGGCGAGCCGCCGGCTCGACCGACCGCTGAGGTAACAAATGAATTGCTCATAGGTTTTCGCGACTCGACTGACGGTTCCGTGACCGTGACACTTGGTAATACTGATAGGGAGCTGGCTACGTTTAAATCAGGTGAAGGATTCTTTCTGCGAGGAGCGGTTAGAACGCTAGTAAATGAAAGAAGAATTCGGAGCATCGAGTCGCAATCAAGTTTTAAGTTGGAGAAACTTCAGACCGGTAGTCTTCTACTGTCAGATCCAATTACCGGGTATTGGTTAGCGCTCGACGCTTTTGGACGAGACAATGTAGGGGTATTTCAGAAAATACTCGATCAGTCAGCGGAGTACCAATCCTTCAGTGTTGTTGCGAACAAGTAACGCATGTTTATAAATGCATTCTTGCTATCTCTTGTTGCTTGGTGGCTAGCAACTGGTGTTGTTTTGACACTTGTGCAGCTCGAAGGTAATAAAAAATTTAGCGCCTTTGGCTTACTAACTTCCCTGACTCTCGGTGCGATTATTTTATTAACTGAGAATGTGCACGCGAGCACTCTATGGGATGTAACCATCGGATTTTTCCTCGGGCTTTTGATCTGGGCTTGGTTAGAGACCAGCTATTTGATGGGCTACGTGACTGGACCCAACAAGAATCCCTTGCCAGACAACCAAACTGAGATACAGCGTTTTGTGGGTGGTGTTAATACGTCTTTGTATCACGAGATTTCTATCATTATCGCCGTCGTTATGCTCGGTTTCATATCGATGGAGGCCCGAAACCCCGTTGCTTTCCACACTGCACTAATACTGTGGTTAATGAGGTGGAGCACCAAACTGAATCTATTTTTGGGGACTCAGCGATTCAATTCGGACTGGTTACCGGCAAATTTGCGACACACAGTTTCATATATCAAAACCGGCTCAACCACTACTTTTGGAATCATCTCGCTAGTATGTTGCTTAAGTATTACGTATCTACTCTTTACCGCTGCTGGGGACTCGGAAGAGCTATATCAGCAGTACTCATATCTATTAATGACTGGCCTAGCCGGGTTGGGCACTCTTGAGCATCTGTTTTTGATGTTACCAATGAAAGAGGAGAAGCTCTGGCGATGGTTCAAGCGGAATGCACCAAACTAGTTTACGGTGACCCGGCATGCCGATTAATTGTACTTAAATAATCGTGCGATTTACTTGACGATATATGACGAGGAACATAATCTGTAAAAAATATAAACAGAAGCTGAACCTCGATTGATCTGTTCTTAGTATTCGCGCCTTGCGTTGGTTGGTTTCAGGCCACTTGATCACCGGGAGTTACTGACGACCCATCGGGCAAACGGTGGGCTGGGGAAGGTAACCATGAATGACAAGGTAGTCAGTCAGTTGACGCGGTCAGGCGGCGTTCTTAGTGGGAGCGAGTTGTCGTCAGAGACGCTAGAGTTGGTTGCCAGTGATCTGAAGTCAGAGCCACTTCGCCCAGTAGCGCTTTACATCCACTTGCCTTTTACACCCGCCTTGGACTTTAGCTGTCATAAACTTGCGGTTGTGACACACCGAGAGAGCGATCTTACGGATTACACTCGCCTTCTTACCTCTGAAATTAAGTTGGTTACGGCTAATTTCTCTACCAACCCCAGGGTCCATCGTCTCGTAATTGGTGGCCCTTGCCCCAACTACTTGAGTGATTTGAACTTTGCTGAACTCCTGAATACGCTCGCGTGTTCATTTGATTTTGCTGATGATGCGCCCATAACGGTGCACATCGATCCCAGGCGCTCCTCCCGCGTTCAGCTGGAATTGCTTAGAGGTTTAGGTGTAACTGATATAAATCTTGAAGTGCGCGATGTAGACCCTCGCGTGCAGGCTGCCATTGGTATGACCCAGTCAATTGGTCTGATTGAAGACACAATATCCATGGCAAGGAACTTAGGGTTCAAGTCAGTGAACATGGATTTGACCTTCGGACTTCCGTTACAGACGGCTCAATCAATACAGGAAACTGTTAACACCATAAATGAGCTGTCCCCTGACGTAATATCTTGCCAACAATTTATTAGAAGACCGGAGCTGTTCCCTCACCAACGTGGCATGGACAGTTATGGAGACCTTAGCCTCGCAGAGAAGCTTTCAATGTTTTACCGTGTTGCTGAAGGGTTTAGAGCGCTAGACTGGGAGTGGGTGGGATTAAATAGTTTTGTAAGGTCTAATCACTCCTGGGTGGGTCAAGCTCAGCCTGACTCTACTGGTTTCGGCCCGCATGGATACTTTATTGGTCAGAACGAAACTACTCTTGGGTTCGGTGTGGGTGCTGTTACCGAGACTAGGAACCTTCTCGCCCATAACATACTAAACATCACTGATTGGAAGGCACATTTGGAGAGGAAGGTGCCTCCTTATGAGGCGATAAAGGTAATGACGGCGGGAGAAAAGCGGGACCGTTCTGATTTGAACACGTTATTTGCCAAGAAGGCGGTACCAAACGGTAGCAGTGCGTTGGCACTTCTTTCGGATTTAGGTTTCCCAGACTATTGTTTCGAATCTTGCGACTCAGGAGCTAATGTTCAGATTTCTGATGCCGGCCGGCATTGGCTGCCTTTTGTGTGGCCCGTCAACGGCCCTTCAGTTGCCAAAAATGGCTTTTTATAACCACCGCATCTTCGCCCTTATAAATTCAGAACAGCGTTTAGATGGTGCTCGTTGAGATGTGACCACTCCAGGGCTAGCCAAGGGGTTGTCGGAATATTGGGATCATTCAGCCACGCGCCGATTTCGTGCCAATCTACCCAAGATATATCATCAATCTCGGTTTGGTTTGGACTGAGTTCGCGCTTCGAATCAATATGGCCTATCAGCACACTGCATAGTTCATGCTCGGTGCCAACGTCATTGTATTCACTCCGATATTCAAATTTGTAGAGCCATTGCAATGTTGTTTGGGTACCAAGCTCTTCACTTAGTCGACGATAGGCTGCATCCATTATGGTCTCGCCCTCTCGGGGATGACTGCAACATGAATTGGCCCAATAGCCTGGCCACAATAGTTTATTAGTAGATCTTCGCTGGAGAGCCGCCTGGCCTTTTTCGTTGACGATGAAGATTGAAAATGCTCGATGCAGTTGGCCTTTACCAAGGTGCGCAGCTAACTTTGATTCATAGCCGATTACGTCGTCGCTTGAATTAACGAGTTGTAAGCGTTCATTGTCAAACGATACGGTTGCCGCGTTTTTTGCCATAGTTCGCATTGGTGTAGTGAAAGGAAAAAAACCCGCCCTTCACTTTTGAAGGCTTGCGGCTGTATTATCTCGAACTGCGGACGGTAGCTCTGGGGGCAGGGGACCGTCAGTTTCAAGTTTGGCCACAATGCTAATCGCAATATTGCATTGCGATCTAGCGCGGGTTGAAACGATGCAACTCATGGTTGCCAGCCTGGATCTAACCGATCCAGTTGTACTTTGCGGTGCTCAAAACAATAAAGTGGATTGTTATTGCAACGCTGAACAGGAAAACACCCTGCGCGACAAGTACACGTCTTGGATCAAATAGCATCCAGACTTTCGCGAATGGTTGTGTTGTTACCATGTCATCTTCTCCATATTTAGTTTGATAAAGACCCTGTCACAGGGCTTGTCACACTAATGATGTGGATTCTTGGTTCTACATAAAGTCAAACCAAGGCTTCCACGCCCAAACAGCAATGTGAGCAGCGCTTGCAATCGCAACAAATGTCCACATGCCTTTTTCGTAAGATTTCATGAATTCACGAGCTTCGCGTTCGGTGAGTCCAGACATTCCTACTCTTTCATCGTTCATGGTTTTACCTCCCATGATGGTTTCAGCGATATGTCGCGGCTTGGCTACCAGCCGATGTCACGACGCCAATGTGCTCAACATGCTTTACAGCATAGAGAGACTTACTTTCCGGCGGGGTGAAGCACCGCGCCAGTAAGGCAAATTTTGTATTACCGTACTTTTCATAGGTCTTGTGCTTTTCAAAACTCTGGCTGTTCAGCCAGGCCATGTTTGATTCCCCATAGGTACCAATTGTCAACAACTGTCCCAGTAAGAATTATGCCTATTCCGCCTGTTACACATGTGAGGACACCGAACCACCACGCCCATCTATGGATTGACTCCATTGATGCATTGAAACCCATCGTCCATCTCCAAAAGAGGGCTCCGCGCTCTGCAGCTGTACCGCGATCTGTAATCTGATCGATTTCGCGATCTGCTCCGTAACGGCTTGTCGCCAAGATCGTCGCACCATGCATTCCAAACAGTACTGCTGACCCATACAGGAAGAAAATG
>Ga0163111_10002847_pt1 | contig 11040 bp, 12 predicted proteins | sample CRUFie1St18metaG_FD_109645 | JGI IMG/M metagenome (GOLD analysis project Ga0163111, IMG submission 109645) | Marine microbial communities from the Costa Rica Dome - CRUD Field 142mm St18 metaG | ecosystem: Environmental > Aquatic > Marine > Oceanic > Photic zone | place: Costa Rica: the Eastern... | reverse complement strand
TAAATCCATTTCCATTCCTTCAATAAGTTCAATAAATAGTCTGATATCAATACTGTACTTAGATATAAGATTAACGATACCAGCCTGAATGAAATCAGGGGCATCAAAACCCTCAATTAATCCATACTTCCAAGTTGCTAACTCTTCTTCTCTTTCTTCCTTAGACCCGTCTGGTTCATCTGCAAGGTCATCAACGATCCGACAAAAAGCATAAAAGGTTACCATATCTCCCCTCCTCTCCTTCGGAAGACACCTAAGAGCAAAGGCTAAATTAGACTTTGAACGTTTTGTAATTTGTGCAGCACTAGATCCACTCACCAATCTGGATAATTAAGCAGTTATTTCATCAACCCCCAATGCTCCAACGGCCAATATACCATCAAACCTGGTCCTAATAAATTCTCCTCAGGAACAGTACCCCACATTCTGCTGTCAGCACTATCATCACTATTATCACCAAGAGCAAAGTACTGATCTTTATCCAATGTAATTTTATTTATTCCTTGATAATCAGGAGACCTAATTTTCCTAATCAATGAGTAACCTTCATATTCCTCAAACACTTTAACGATTCCTTTTTCTTTGGCCTCACCCCCATTAACATATAGTGGCCCTCCATTTGTCTTAATTTCTAAATTGTCACCAGGGACACCGCATAGCCTTTTAATATAATGTTGAGATTGAATTCCTCCATTAATACCCAAAATTCCTTTGGTATTAAAAACAAAGATTTCACCTCGCATGGGGTTACGAAAATGATAAATCATTTTATTGACTAAAACCTGATCGCCAGTGTCACAATAACCTTGAAGCCTAAAGTCTGAATCAATATCCATATGTCTACCATTCACAAAGAACTCCTTACCTGATTCTCTAGATGAATTAAAAGATCTGGAAATATTAAGGGCTGCTCTAAGACCAAGACCACCTCTATTCTTTTCTTGAAAAAGGTTTTTTAATGGCACCCCAACCTTAATTGGGTCAATATTAGGATTTTGAAAGTGTATTCTTGTGGAAGTGAAAAACTTAAAACGAGTTAATTCTTCAAATCGCTCGATTTTGCCCCCTGCAGGAATCGTAAAATCAACATATGTTCGCCCTTCAGAAAATTTTTCCCATGCAGACTTAATAAATCCAGGGTTCTCATAATTAGTCGCCCCACCTTGATCTGAAACATTACAAATGATTCCATTAAGAGTTGGCTGCATTGATCCAGTAGGTATTCTAAATGGTTGCAGACAGTAAGATCTAATTCCAATCGCAATAATGATTGCAACAAATATCACCTCAAGGTTTTCTCTAATTATTGGATTTCTAGGTGGAGTAACTGCCCCCTCACACAAACTTGTCAAACTTTTGGCGGCTGATTTTATTTTATCTTTGTCCTTAGAATTTACAGCCACGTCAAATGCTTCCAAACTTTGATTAATTTCTGAGAACATTTCCTCAGAAATTAAATCTTTTTTGTAAGAAAGAAACTTAGCTACTCCCTTTCTTAGAAGTTTTGCTTTTTTAAGATATCTTGGTTTAAAAATAAGCATTATTTAGATGATGATTTAAGGACTTTAATAAAAGCCTCCTGAGGAATATTGACTTTTCCTATTGCCTTCATTTTTTTCTTTCCTTCTTTTTGTTTTTCAAGAAGTTTTCGCTTTCGAGTAATATCCCCACCATAGCACTTTGCCGTTACGTTTTTCCTCATAGCGCTAATAGTTTCACGCGCAATTATATTACCTCCGACTGCCGCCTGTATAGGAACCTTAAATAATTGTTGAGGTATTACCTCTTTAAGCTTTGCACATAATTTTCTCCCATAGGATTGCGCCTTATCTGTATGTACTATTGAACTAAATGCGTCCACCGGCTCTTCATTAATACGGATATCCATTTTTACCAATTTTGCTGACTGATATTCTGAATGCTCATAGTCCATGGAGCCATAACCTCTTGTCATACTTTTCATACGGTCATTAAAATCCACCAAAATCTCATTGAGAGGCATTACTGCAGTTAGCATAACTCTTGTTGAATCTAAAGTTTCAGTATGCTCAATCATACCTCTTTTCTCCATAACTAACTTAAACAAATCACCAATGAATTCATTTGGGGTAATTATGAATGATTTGACAGTTGGTTCTCTAATTTCATCAATTTCAGCTGGGTCAGGCAAGAAAGTTGGGTTATCTACAGTAATTTCCTCACCATTGGTTTTCTTGACTCTATAAATAACGCTTGGATAAGTAGAAATCACGTCCATGTCAAACTCCCTGCGTAAACGCTCTTGAATTATCTCCATGTGCAGAAGACCTAAAAAACCACATCTAAAACCAAAACCTAGTGCAGCAGAACTTTCTGCAGAAAACTGGAATGCAGCATCATTAATCTGAAGCTTTCCCATAGCCAATTTCAGTTGCTCAAAATCATCAGTAGTAACTGGATATATACCCGAAAAAACCATTGGACGAATCTCTTTAAATCCTGGCAACGGTTCAGAAGCTGGCTTCTGCGATTCGGTTACGGTATCTCCAATCTTGACCTCTGAGGAAGTCTTCATATTGGCAATAAGGTAACCCACATCACCTGAATTAAGTTCATTTCTTTTCTCCATCTTGGGAGTAAAGACACCAACTTCTTTAACTTCATAACTTTTATTAGTACTCATCATACGTATTGCCGTACCCCTCGTTATAGAACCAGACATAACTCGTAAATAAGACACTACCCCCCTAAATGAATCAAAAACAGAATCAAAAACAGAAGCCCTTAAGATTTCATCATCAGGTGATTTCGGTGGCGGAATCCTATCTACAATTGCCTCTAGGATTTCCTCAATCCCAATACCAGTTTTCGCACTCGCATGAATTGCATCCTCTGATGGAATTGCTAATATATCTTCAAGTTGCTGATGCGCCATATCCAAATCTGCACTTGGAAGATCAATTTTATTCACAACTGGTATAATTGTTAGATCCTGATCAACAGCAAGATGTAAGTTAGCTACGGTCTGAGCCTCAACTCCTTGAGCGGCGTCAACAATCAAAACAGCACCTTCGCATGCCGCCAAACTTCTAGAAACCTCGTAAGAAAAGTCAACATGCCCAGGCGTATCCAATAAATTAAGCTTATAGGTATGACCATCTTTAGCTTTATAAGCCATAGTTACTGGATGAGATTTAATGGTAATTCCCCTTTCCCTTTCAAGGTCCATAGAATCTAAAAGTTGATCTTGCTTCTCTCTCTCTGAAATCGTTTGAGTGAATTCTAACAATCTATCGGACAAGGTTGTTTTACCATGATCAATATGTGCAATTATTGAAAAATTCCTGGTCAGCTCAATTGCCATACTTCTGATTGAATTTTGGATATAATTTTGACATTGAATTAAAAGTCACTTTACGGGATTAGAACGTTAGTTCTCTGCGCAGTAAAAGTAAAGGGGATCACCCGCCTTGTAAGGGTGGCATTAAGGCCAATGTTTGACCATCAACCACTTCAGTGTCTCTACCTACATAGTTGAGATCCAAAGCTATAAGCATTCTAGAATCCCAACTTTTCAAATCTGGCCATTCTATATAAATCTGCTCTAAAATTGATTTTATAGTATATTCGCCTTCTGGAAGCCTAAAGTCGCACTCACTTTTACCAACAACTTCCGTTAAAAGTGAAAAAAATAGAATTTTGATACTCATCTTGTATTTAATCCCCCCATCTTATCTGATTTTAAAATCCCAATTGATGGTAAATCCCGATAATTTCCAAAAAAATCTAGCCCGTAACCAACTAAAAAATCATCCTCTACGTTAATCCCTATGTAATCAGGAATATAATCTATGTCACGAATTCGATTTTTCATTAATAAAACTGCAGATCGAATACTAGATAAACCTGAAGTTAATTTTAATTTCTCAAGCACTCGTTTCATTGTAATACCTGAATCAAAAATTTCATCCACAACCAAAACATCCCTTCCTTTTAAAAAAGCCATATCATCATTAGAAATAAAAAATTCGCCCTCATTTTGCTCATCACCAATATAACTATTAACTTTAATTGACTCAATTTGACATGAAACTTTAAGCATTCGAATAAGATCTACTGTCATATACAAACTGCCATTCATTATAGTCAATATTGTTAGATTAAGACTTTGATAGTCATCAGATATTTTTGATGCCATATTTTGCAAAATGCTTTCTATCTCTCCACTCGAAAGAACAACATCTTCTAAATCCTCTATACAGTATTTTTTTTCAAACATCTAAATTGCCCTTTAAACAAACATTCACTTTATATCAAAATGTCTGACAGATCGACTATTAATAATATACAAAACCTTCGAACTTCTTATAAAAAAGAAAAATTGAAAATTACAGATTTGTCCAACAATCCAATTGAGCAATTTAAAAACTGGCTTGAGCATGCAATTAACTCTGAAGCACTTGAACCTACTGCCATGTCTCTAGCAACTGCAAATAATTCGGGTCACCCTTCACTGAGAACAGTACTGTTAAAAGGCATTACCGATAAAGGCTTTGTTTTCTATACAAATTATGAAAGCCGAAAGGGCAATGAAATCAATGACAACAACAAAGTAGCCCTTTGTTTTTTATGGAAAGAACTTGAACGACAAGTAACTATTCGAGGCAAGGCAGAGAAAATATCCAAAGATAAATCCGAGCAATATTTTAGTAGCCGCCCAAGAGGCCATCAAATTAGCGCTTGGGCATCAACTCAAAGTGCAGAGATACCTAATAGGCAATGGATGATCGATAGAGAAGAAAAAATAACCTCTAGATTTGATTCAGGTAAGATTCCATATCCAGAATTCTGGGGAGGCTTTAACGTGAACCCCGAGGAAATCGAATTTTGGCAAGGCCGTGAAAACCGATTCCACGATAGAGTTTTATATAAAATAGTTGATAAAAAATGGATCAAGTTACGACTTAGCCCCTAACTACAATCTTCATTAAGCTGCTATTTCTACAATTTTGGACCATACACTTGATCCAAAAACATCTCTCACCTTATCAACAACTTTATGAGCCGATGGTAAATCCACACACACAGCGAATATAGTTGAACCTGATCCTGACATTAAAGCAACCTCCGTTTCATTACGCTCTAGTAACCATGTTTTTATTGCAGGTAATACCAAAAACTTTTTAAAAACAGGCATCTCTAAATCATTAAATGCCTCACCCCAATCAGCAATCTGAACATCATTTGACCACTCATTCAAGTTACCATCTTTGCCCAAATTAGAATAAGCCCATGCACTTGAAACCCCAAAAGGAGGTTTAATCAGAACAATAGGTTTGGCAGTTAAATCTCCTGAATAAAAAATTAATTCATCACCTCTACCCTTACATATAGTTGGCTTAGAATTAACAAAAAAAGGAACATCGCTGCCTAATGATGCCGCCATATTATTAAGTTTGTCTAATGATAAAGAAGATTTAAAAATATAATTTAAAGATTTCAACGTGGCTGCTGCATCACTACTCCCGCCTCCAAGGCCTGCTCCAATAGGTATATTCTTTTCTAGCTCAATATAGCCTTCTATCTTAACCTCCAATTCCCTTTCAATTAAAGCTAGAGCTTTAATTATTAGATTATCTTCTCCAACAGTCAGTTCAGAAACATTGCATGAAAAATTAAGCCCCCCGCCTCCTTCTCTTACATCAAAACGCAACACATCACTTAGGCCAGAGGTAGGAACAATTAAAGATTCGATATCATGAAACCCGTCACTCCTCTTACCGATCACATTTAGCCATAGATTTAATTTGGCTGGAGCATTTTCTGTATGTTTCATATCTTATGTAAATTAAATCTAAATCAACATAACCCAAATTAAAATGACCCATAACGTATATTTCTGGCTGAAAGAAAACCAAAATCTAGAAGAATTCGAAACCATGGCTTTAAAACTAACAAAAATTGATATTGTTGAATCAGGTTCATTAGGTAAAAATGCACCAACTCCATCTAGAGAAGTAACCGACAAAAGCTTCACATACCACCTGTCTTTAAATTTTATCAATTTAGCTAATCATGATCTTTATCAGACACACCCAGAACACAAAGAATTTGTAACTAGCTGCAATCAAATGTGGGAAAGAGTAATAGTTTATGATTCAGAAACCATCAATTAAAAACACCGTTCTCAATACCAATCAAACCTAAAAGTCTACCAGTCTTCCCATTTTCTGCCCTATAAGAATAAAACTTTTCTAAGTTTAATGAAGTACATTCATTGGTATCGAAAATAGACTCTTTTGGAACTCCACATGAAAGGCAGTCAGTAATAATTGTTGCTGAAAAATCAATTTCGTAAGCGGGAGGTCTAATACACGGACTGAGCTGGACTATCAAATCACTGGAATCAATACCATGTTCATTAAATTTTCTGATTGCATTTTTTACGATTCCTAATTCACTACCGACCCTTCCTGAGTGAACAATTGAAACACCAGAACCTCGCCTGTCGGCAATTAAAACTGCACAGCAGTCGGCCACAAAAATGCCTAAGATTACTCCTTTTTGAAAAGTAATTAACCCGTCTGCTTTTGGCATTGGTGAATTAAACCCTCTCGGCTCATCAACAGTAGAAACTAAATTTCCATGTATTTGTTCAGCAAGACATAGATTATCTGTACTAAAACCCAATTCGAATACCATTTTTTCATAATAAGGTCTTAATCTGTGAATAGCCTCTGCTTTATTGCAATTAACTGGAATTTTATTATTCCTCAAGACCAAGCCATGCTTAAGACCGCAGATATTTTTAAGTGATTCAAATTGTAATATCTTACCATCCATAAGCATAAAAAAGCCCCAGTCTAAAAGACTGAGGCTTTTAAAACAAAACTAATATAAAATTCTATTATGAAATTTTATTAGATGCTTCCATAACCGCAGAAGTTATTCCATTATCCATTTCTGCCATGACCTCAACAAGATTATCGATAATGTCCTCCCTCATCTTATCGACAAGATCAATACCCTTCCTTGTTATCTGAACCATGACTTTTCTCCTATCATCTGAAGCATGCAAACGCTGAACGTATCCAAGTTTTTCCAGTCGATCGACTAGACCAGTTGCAGCAGCAGTTGAATGACCCATTTTTTGGGAAATATGAGTCATGGTTAAATAATCTTCCTTGGCTAGGTAACCTAGAAGAAAAAATTGAGCGTATGAGACGTTTCCTTTGTTTAACTCCTTTGAGAGATTAAGTAGAAAAGATCTCTGAGTGAACATAATAAAGTCAGCCAATCTACCGGCGTCCTTCCTTACAGTTTGATTATTTTCAGTTACAACTTCCATATCTTTATATTTTTTATTATAGTAATTATTATTATTATACTAAGTAAAATATTTATGTCTAATATAATTTTAAAAATTTCTGATTAGCTAAATTATTAGCATTTCCTTAATTAACTAATAACCATATAATGAATAATATCAAATATGTTTTGCATTTTTTTTAAAATTATCAAATATGATAGTATGAATTTTTGAAACTTCAGCTTGTTATAAGACGAATTAATGGAGAATTTTAATAATATTATAAATTTTTAAAATTCTAAGGCAATAAGAACGCAGTAACCTCATCTCCTTTGTTAGATCTTATTCGAGGCTCAAATCTTACCAAAGCATTTGAATTACTCAGAGCTAAAATATTATTAGATCTTTGATTACTATGTTTTAGAAAAGTCTTACCATCATAGATATTTCCTAAAATGTAATTCACGCGATCCTCTATATTTTCAATATCAGCCCCAAGATAAACCTTAACTTGATCTAATCCAAGCCCCCCTTTAAGAGCTCCATTACGATATTGAATTACCGGCAATACAAAAATTAGGAATCCAATATATGATGAAACTGGATTTCCAGGCAACCCAAACACCTGACATGCATCTGTAAAACGTCCGTAAAAAATTGGTTTGGATGGCTTAATTCTGACTTTCCAGAATTCCTGAACAACCCCACACTCTATAAGCGCTTCATGCACATAGTCTCGTTCACCTACACTAACTCCTCCAGATACTAGTAAGACATCAGTACTCTTCAGTATTTCTAAAATAGTTTTCTTCAAAATTTGACGTTCATCATTAACCAATTTCATTGAATGAACTTCAACACCTTGAAGCTCATTCAATGCTTTAAGCATATAGCTATTTGTGTCGTAATTCTGAAAATCTTCAATACTTTCATGGTCAATTGATTTAATTTCATCACCTGTTGTAACTATACCCACTCTCAACTTCTTACTTACTTCTAATTGATTTACACCATCTGAAATAAGTGTCCCGATCAACGCGGGATTAATTTTTTGACCTTTCTTGCCAATTGTTTGCCCTGCACAAAACACTTCACCTTTTTTTCTTATAAATTGTCCATCTTCAGGGCACTCTTTTAATAAAATCCTACCATCAAGGATTTTCACCTCTTCCTGCATAATAACTGCATTGACCTCACCTGGCAGCTTCGCCCCCGTAAAGACTCTTATCGCCTCTCCCTCAGATATTGCTCCCAAAAAAGGTGCACCAGCAAAACTTTCGCCTATAAGCTTAAATTCTAAGAATGTTTTGTTTTTTAGGCTAACTCCATAACCATCTACAGCTGATTGATTGGTTTGGGGAAAATTATTAAAAGCCACCACATCATGGAGTAAATAATGATTATAAGCCTTCTGAATTGCTACTCTATTATGAATAGGCATTGGCGTTGTCGATATGATTGTCTCTAATGCTTTTTTTTCTTCAATCATACTTCAATAATCAATATCTACTTGTATAAGTGGACATCAATCTAATTCCAAAATCATTAAAAATGACACATCGTTATAGTCCTTATAATCATTTTAATATAGCAAATTATTGACGTGCTGCTGAAGCTTTGTTTTAGTCACTAAAATCAATCCCTCTAAATATTCTATCATATAACGGTGAGATGGCTGAGTGGTCGAAAGCGCTTCTTTGCTAAAGAAGTGAACCTGAAAGGGTTCCGTGGGTTCGAATCCCACTCTCACCGCCAGCATAAATCCCAATCTCCTCTATTGAACTCATAGATACTATCAAAAGTTACTAAAAGAATATGAATTTGATAGAAGCAATCATTCTTGGTATTGTCCAAGGTTTAACTGAATTCCTGCCAATATCATCTTCAGGGCATCTTGCGCTAATGGAGGAAGCTCTTGGATTTAGCAATGAGTCTTCTACTATTGAATTCGATTTACTATTACACTTCTCAACTCTTTTAGCAGTAGTAATTTATTTCCGGAAAAAATTAAAACAGCTCTTGCTTGGTTCTTACCAAACTAACAAACCAAATGAAAAAAAGCTGATTCTATTTCTCACAATAGGCACCATCCCGATAGTGATTATAGGATTTTTATTTAAAGACAAAGTAGAAGCAATAAGTGAAGATCCTATTTTAGTTTGCGCTCTCCTATGCACTACTGGACTAATTTTGTTTTTACCAGACTTAATAAAAAAACCTAACCGAAATAAAGAACTTACGAAAGGATCTTCATTTATAATTGGAATAGCCCAAGCTATTGCTTTACTACCTGGCATCAGCCGCTCGGGCAGCACTATTTCAATAGGCATACTTCTGGGTATTTCTCCAAAGCGATGTGCTGATTTTTCTTTCTTATTAGGCATTCCTGCAATCTGCGGAGCAATAATTTTAAAAATGAAAGAGATTTCATCTCTAAAAGGTGAACTTTTGATTGTTTACTCGGCAGGTATGGTTTCCGCATTTTTAACTGGATTGATAGCAATTTATTGCGTTTTGAATTTAATTGCTAAAGGCAAATTTAAATACTTTGGTTTTTATTGCCTCTTAATTGGAATTACAGGGTTGATCTATTTTACTTCCAGTTAAAACTCTTTAATAAGTTAAACAAAAAGCACCAGACAACTCGTGCCCATAAAGACTATTAAAATACCCCTAAAAAAATTCCTTCTATTAATTAGTCATCTATGTATTTTAACATCATTAGCTGATTACGCTGAATTACCTCTAGCTTCAGGTTTCGATTTTCCAGTAGGTGCGCCAACAGGAACTGGATACTATAAGGCAAGAGGATTTTGGCCTAATGGTCACGTTGGAGAAGATTGGAACGGCAAAGGCGGAGGAAATACCGACTTGGGTGACCCTGTCTACTCAATTGGTGATGGCATTGTAGTCCAATCAAGAGATGTGCGTCGCGGATGGGGTAACGTCATCATCATTCGTCATGTTTTTATGGATAAAAATTCAACAGTCAAGTTGATGGATTCTCTCTATGCCCATCTTGACTCTCGAAATGTAGTTCTTAATCAAATAGTTAAAAGAGGCCAAAGAATTGGAGCAATTGGCAACAATAGAGGAATGTACCTGGCTCACTTACATTTCGAAACTCGTAAAAACCTATCAATCGGAATGCACAGGTCAAGCTTTGCTAAAACCTACTCAAATTATTATAGCCCAACATCATTCATTAGGTCTCATCGAAATTGCAAAAAAAATAATAAGTCATACAAAGTTCCTATAAACACATTCGCTCCATATCCAGGGACCTATACAAAAATCAAAAATCAAAATATGGTAGCGAAAAACGTCACGCCTAAGCCTGAGATAAAATCAAACAAAAATTCGAAACCTGAACAAAACGATCAACCAAATAAAAAGTCTATACTTTCTACGTTGGATCCAAAAATCAGGGGAATGATATTAAAAAAACCAAAAAAAGAACCGGTTGTAAAAACTCAACCCAAACAGGAAAAACTAAGTTTGTTGGCAAGGATCCGAGCTCGTTACACTAGTTCAAAAGATGGGACAAGAAAAAAGAATAGAAGTCGATTCTCTCCAAGAAAAAGACCTTAGTATAAAAATGAAATTTATTTTTATCTATTTTCTTGTTTAAGTAAATAATACTCAATGCTGTCTACGAGGGCTCTCCAACTAGCAACAATTATATTTTCTGATACGCCAACAGTTCCCCAGCTATTCTCACCATCAGATGATACTATCAAAACCCTTGTTTT
>Ga0163111_10002846_pt1 | contig 11041 bp, 10 predicted proteins | sample CRUFie1St18metaG_FD_109645 | JGI IMG/M metagenome (GOLD analysis project Ga0163111, IMG submission 109645) | Marine microbial communities from the Costa Rica Dome - CRUD Field 142mm St18 metaG | ecosystem: Environmental > Aquatic > Marine > Oceanic > Photic zone | place: Costa Rica: the Eastern... | reverse complement strand
GCGATCATTGGAAAAAACTTTGTATGACAGTAGAGTTTTTAAAGAAGTTTACTGGGTTTGATACAGTAGTTAAATTACATCCTTCTATGAAATTAAGAGGTAAACAAAAAGATATTGTAGACGGATGGATTCAATATGGCATAACAGTGATAGATGGATTTATTAGTATTCACGATATATTACCTAAGACTTATGTAGCTATTGTAGATAATAGCACAGCAGGTATAGAATGTTTAATGCATGAAGTTCCTGTTATATCACATGGCTGGCCAGAATATCATTGGGTTACAGCTAAAGCCCAAACATTACCCCATATGGAATCATTACTTAGAAACCTAAAATGGCACGATAAAGAATTAGCTAAGAAATTTGTTTATTGGTATATAAACCACTATCTTTGTACAGATATAAATAGTACAGTGAAAAGATTAGCACAACTTATATAATGGATCAATTGAAAATCACTAAGAAGAACGAATCGTTCTTATACATCGAAACTGACCCTGGAATAGAAATGGAACTAACAGAACATTTCTGCTTCTTTGTGCCTGGTTATAAGTTTATGCCAGCATATAAGAATAAATTTTGGGATGGAAAAATACGCCTATTTGATACGCGTAAAAAAACTTTATATGTTGGTTTATATAAGTACCTGAAACAATTTTGCTTAGAACGCGAATACGAAGTCCTAACCAATGATTCCGCACAGTATGGTAGCGTAGAGCCAGAAAAATTACCATTAGATTTTGGTCGCGCGCCGGTATTAACAGCAAACCAAATACCTATTACCCCAAGAGATTATCAATTAGAAGCATTAGAACATGCATTACAAAACGAAAAAAGTTTATTATTATCACCAACTGCTTCTGGTAAATCTCTTATCATATATCTTGCTATGCGATGGTATATAGAAAATGATCCAAGCATGAAAATTTTAATTGTTGTTCCTACTATATCTTTAGTTGAACAAATGTATTCTGACTTTGATGATTATAGTTCTACTGATGAATGGTTCCATGCAGATGAATGGTGTAGAAAGATACACGGTGGAACAGAGAAAGGTCCAATATTTGAAAGATGTGTTATATCTACATGGCAATCCATATACAAAAAACCAGCTAATTGGTTCCAGCATTTTGGTATGGTTATAGGTGACGAAGCACATCAGTTTAAAGCTAAGTCATTAACTGCTATAATGGAAAAATGTACAGAAGCTAAATATAGAATTGGAACAACAGGTACATTAGACGGGACACAAACACATCAGTTAGTATTAGAAGGTTTATTTGGACCAGTACATAAAGTCACAACTACAAAAGATCTTATCGATTCAGACCAATTAGCTAAGTTAGATATTAAAATGTTATTACTAAAATACAAAGAAGAACATTGTAAAGAAATATCTAAATTAAAATATCAGGATGAAATAGACTTTATTGTTAGATATACACCACGAAATAATTTTATATCTAACCTTGCTATAGACCAAGAAGGTAATACTTTAATCCTGTTTAATTACGTTGAAAAGCATGGAAAGCCTTTACATAATATATTAAAAGAAAAGTTAAAAGGTAAAAAAAGAAGATTATTTTATGTGTCGGGCGAGACGGACGTGGACACGCGCGAGAGCGTGCGAACCATTACAGAGAAAGAAGATAACGCAATTATTGTAGCTTCTTTGGGTACGTTCTCTACAGGCATAAATATAAGAAACTTACATAATTTAATATTTGCTTCGCCCTCTAAGAGTCAGATAAGAGTTTTACAATCGATTGGAAGAGGGCTTAGAAAATCAAATAGAGATACTCAGGTATTCGATATAGCAGATGATCTACACTGGAAAGCAAAAAAGAATTATACGCTCGGGCACGCGGCCGAAAGAATTAAAATATATTCAAAAGAAAAATTTGATTACGAACTATTCGAGATAAATATATAACATGGAAGATTTAAACATAAGACACTTTAAACTTTTAAATGGCGAAGATATTGTAGCTGCAGTATCATCTAAAAATAAAGATAGCTGGTTATTAGAAAGACCAGTAATTGTACAAAATAATATTCTTGGTGGATTTTCATTTGCACCTTGGTTTCCTTTTTCTAAAACTAAAGTTTTTAAAGTATACTTTTCTAATGTAATAAACAGCACTGGTATCGACGCCGATGTAAAAGAATCGTATATTAATTTTGTATTAGATATGAAACAACAAATGAATAAGATCGATAAAGGCAACCAACAAATGCTCGCTGAGATGGAAGCCGACATCGAAGATAGAATGGAGCAGATGTTTGAAGAGGGTGGATTAATTAAGAAGAAAAGAACACTTCATTAGTGTACCTCTATTCCCTGGGAATGTATTAATATTATATCATATAAAATGCGATTTGTAAACCCCCTAAATGAAAATAATTTAAAAAAATTAGGGGATTTACTTTTTAACAAAACTATGGTATAATAGTACATTAATGCTTAAATTATGGAGATAAACAATGGCAGCAAAAAAGAATAAAGCTCATTATATAAACAATAAAGAGTTTTCACTAGCAGTTGTGGAGTATGTTAAAACCGCAACCGCTGCAAAAGAAAAGAATAAGCCAGTACCAGTCGTGACAGATTACATTGCAAGATGTTTTATTAAAATTGCAGAAGGTCTTTCTCATAGACCAAATTTTGTTAGGTACACTTATAGAGAAGAAATGGTTATGGATGCAGTCGAAAATTGTCTAAGAGCTATAAACAATTACAATATTGATACAGCTACTAGGACAGGAAACCCAAATGCATTTTCTTACTTTACCCAAATATGTTTTTACGCTTTTATCAGAAGGATAACAAAAGAAAAGAAACAACAAGAGATTAAATTTAAATTTATCGAAAAGATGGGTATAGAGGATTTTATAGATATGGGTATGGAAGGAACTGTAGCACAAGAAACTATGAACTACGTAGATACCTTAAAACAAAGAATCGGCCAAGTCAGAAAGAAAGATGAAGCTATAAAAGATTTTGCTAAAAAAGAAAAGAAAGAAAAGAAACTAGAACTTTTCATGGGGTAAGCTTATGAAAGTAGCGATATTAAATGATACGCATTGCGGCGTACGAAATTCAAGCGATATATTTTTAAAGTACCAGGAAAGATTTTATGAAGAAATATTCTTTCCTTATTTAAAAGAAAATAATATTAAACACATATTACATTTAGGTGACTATTATGAACACAGAAAATTCGTCAACTTTAAAGCTCTCAATGCTAATCGGAAGCATTTTCTTGAGCCTCTTCGTGATTCAGGTATTACCATGGATATTATACCCGGAAACCATGACGTCTATTTTAAAAACACAAATGAGTTGTGTAGCCTCAAAGAACTGCTCGGTTATTTTACCAGTAATGTAAACATTATAATGAAACCAACCGTATTAGATTACGATGGTTTAGGAGTAGCAGTTATACCTTGGATTAATAATTCTAACTATGAAGAATATACAAAGTGGGCTATGCAATGCAAAGCACCTATACTCGGCGCACATTTAGAATTAAAAGGTTTTGATATGATGGCAGGTATGCCAAACCCACACGGTATGAGTGCCGATGTATTTAAAAGATTTGAAATGGTATTATCTGGACATTTCCATACTAAGTCATCACAAGAGAATGTACACTATTTAGGTTCACAAATGGAATTTACCTGGGCAGATGTAGATGACCCAAAATATTTTCATGTGTTAGATACCGAGACAAGAGAAATAGAACAAGTAAGAAATCCAATTACTATTTTTAAAAAGATAGTATACGATGATAGTAAAACTAACTATGATGATATAGATGTTAGCCAATATGAAAAGCATTTCCTTAAATTAATAGTTTTAAAGAAAGACGATTTATATATGTTTGATAAGTTCATAGATAGATTACAGAGCATAGAAACATACGAATTAAAGATTGCAGAATCTTTTGAAGAGTATCTGGGAGAAAGCGTAGAAGACGAGAAAATATCCCTAGAAGATACAACCCAACTTCTAGATTCCTATGTTGATGCAGTAGAAACAGATCTTGATAAAGATCACATTAAGGTAGAGTTGCGTAAGTTATATACTGAAGCACAAAACCTAGAGGTAGTATAATGGAAGCAATAATACTGTTACCAATCATGTGGATTGTTATGGCGGCAATCTTTTTACTATTAACTAAATCACATGCAGGTACAAAAGGAATCCCGAAAGACGGGGAACAATCAGACACTAGGAAAGATTATATAGTATGATACATTTTAAATCATGTAAGTGGCAGAATTTTCTGTCCACGGGTAACGACCCGATTGAAATATTATTAGACAAATCACCAACAACATTAATCGTAGGACAAAACGGAGCAGGTAAATCTACTTTATTAGATGCATTATCTTTTGCTTTGTTTAATAAACCACACAGAGATATAAACAAAAACCAATTAATCAATAGTATTAATGGAAAGAAAACTTTAGTCGAAGTTGAGTTTAAAATTGGTAACCAGGATTTTAAAATTGTTCGTGGTATTAAACCAGCAAGATTTGAAATCTGGCAAAATGGTAATATGATTAACCAAGCATCGAATGCAAGAGATTACCAAAAGTTCTTAGAACAAAATATATTAAAACTAAACCACAAATCATTTCACCAAGTAGTTGTATTAGGTTCTAGTTCTTTTATTCCTTTTATGCAATTACCAGCTTGGTCCCGTAGATCAGTTATAGAAGATTTATTAGATATTAATATCTTTTCTAAGATGAATACATTATTAAAAGAACGTAACTCCAAAATAAAAGACGAGTTAGTTGATATTAACCATAGGATAGAATTACTTAAAACAAAGATAACAGGACAAAATAAGTACATTAAAGATTTACAATCCTTAAATCAAGACCAGATAGAAAAGAAACAAGATTCAATTAATATCCATAAAACAGAGATAAAAGAAACATTCGAAGAAAGTAAAAAGCTCGGCAAGAATTTAGAGACATTACTAAAAGAGGAGGATAAACGGTATAAAACTAACAACGATGAAATGTCTAATCTTAGGTCCCATGACCTCCAGCATACGCAGAAAATAAAAGACCTAGTAGGTCAAGCAAGATTCTACGAAGACAATGACCAATGCCCAACCTGCGAACAAGATATAGGGCAAGAGTTAAAAGATAGAAAGATAGAAGATATAAAGAAATCTGCTGCAGATATACAGCAAGAAAAGATATTACTAACTAAACAGATAGATGATACCCAGGCAGATCTAAGAGATGTACAAAATAAAATTAATCAGCTAAGACAAAAACAAACAAAGATTAATGCTAATAATGAAAAGATAACTGTACTACAAAAAGAAATAGATCGTATACAAAAAGAGATTAATCAATTATCCAGCGCCACCGGCGATGTTTCTAAAGCTAAAAAAGAACTAAATACAGCTAGAAAGTCAAGAGAAGATTTAACAGAAAAGAAATTAGAGTATGTAGAAGAAAGAACTTATAATGAAGTTATAGGCGAAATGCTAAAAGATACAGGTATTAAAACCAAAGTTATAAAACAATATTTGCCTGTTATGAATAGGTTAATTAACCAATATCTACAGATACTAGACTTCTTCGTGGCATTCCACTTAGATGAAAACTTTAATGAAACAATTAGATCTAGACATAGAGATAGTTTTAATTATAGTTCTTTTTCTGAAGGTGAGAAACAAAGAATAGATTTAAGTTTACTATTTACTTGGAGACAAATAGCTAAATTAAAGAACAGCGCAGCTACCAACCTATTGGTCCTCGATGAAACATTCGATAGTTCATTGGACCACGATGGAATAGAAAGCTTAACTAAAATATTATCTACATTAGAAGACGGAACAAACGTGTTTATTATATCCCATAAAGGTGATATACTGGAGAACAAGTTCAGATCTAAGATAGAATTCTTTAAACAGAAGAATTTTAGCAAAATAAAGTAAAGTTTCGTCACGATTACGTGAATTTTTCAAAATAAATGCAAAAAAAGGTTTACATCACCTTTGAAATACGGTACAATACACAGTATATATTAAAAAAATAAGGAGTTTTAATGTTACAATCATCTATATTACCAAAGCTACTAGCTAAAGAAGATATTACTATTAGACATGGTAACTATCATACTGCCTGGTTCGATGTTAAGAATAGAGTCTTAGGATTACCTAATTGGAAAGATATGGGTAAAGATGTTTATGACCTATTATGTGGTCACGAAGTTGGTCACGCATTATTTACTCCTGAGTCTGGATGGCACGATAGCCCAGAAAAATTAAAAGGCGCTCCTAGATCCTATTTAAATGTTATCGAAGATGCTAGAATAGAAAGAGATATTAGATCCACATATCCAGGTCTCGTTGGTCCTATGCAAAGAGGATATAAAGAATTACTTAAAAGAGATTTCTTTGGTGACATTCATAATATAGATTATGATGAATTAAAACTAATTGATAAAATTAATCTTAAAACTAAACTAGGTTCTATGATTGATGTACCATTTAACCCAGAAGAAAAAGTATTTTTAGATAGAGCTTTTACTAATCAAACCTGGGATGATGTGGTTCAGTTAGCAAAAGACATTCTAAAATACACTCAAGAAAATCAGGAAGACCTGCTTAAACCTCAAGAGCTTCCTGAAAAGTTACAAGACATTTTGGACACAATAGAAGATTTAGAAAACCTAAAAGAAAACCTAGATGATACACCATTGCCACAAGGGCATGATGATTATCCTGCAGATGAAGAAGATTCTGAAGAATCAGACGAAAGTTCAAGCTCCACGGATGAGACAGAGAGCTCAAGCCAAGAAGATGTCGAATCGTCTGACTCAGAAGATCCTGCTAAAACCATCGAAGATCAAATTGAAGAATTAGAAGATACGTATAAAAAGCTTGCAGCTCAGCCAGAGTATACGCCCGATGTAGATGTTTCAGAAACAGACGAAGCATTTAGAGAAAACGAAAAAGACTTAGTAGATGATGGAGAACAGGGCCAAGGCGTTACTATCTATAACGAGCTCAGACCTTTCCATATTAAAAACGCTGTTATTGGTTATGACCAACTTAAGAAAGAAAGATTAGTAAAAGGTCAAACATACCAGGTCGAGCCAAAAGATCCTAAGTCCGACGCAGATTTTAAAAAATATGTTAAAGATACTAAAAGATCTGTTAACTTCGCAGTTAAAGAATTCGAGCAAAGAAAAGCTGCTTACAGATATACAAGAGCAACTACTGCTAAAACAGGTAAATTAGATGTTAACAAACTTTGGTCTTACAAAACATCAGAAGATATATTTTCTACAATGACAACATTGGCTGATGCAAAAAACCACGGTATGGTAATGCTCATAGATTATTCTGGTTCTATGTCATACTCTATGCCTTACGTAATGGATCAGCTTTTGCATATGGTTCACTTCTGCAAAGCAATCAATATACCATTCGACGTATATGGTTTCACTACAAGCAATCCTAAATTTAGTTATGACAACCCAGAATATAAAGATCAGCTACAAGATGGCGATATGGATATGCACAATCTTTCTATGCCTTTGGTTTGTTCTTCATCATTTAACAAATCCGATTTCATAGATTGGATCTATCATATGTGGGGCAGAACATTTAATGATTATTGGAACGAAAGAGCACCACTTGCTAGATCAGAAGATTATGGTTCAACACCACTTAATCAAGCAATAATAGTTTCCCACAAATTAGTCCAAGAATTTAAGCGTAAGCACGGGGTCGAAAAAATGAACTTTGTTACTTTCACAGACGGCGATGCTAACTCTACAAACACCGTAGAATTTAAAGGATTAGAAGATAAAAAGATTGGTGGAAGATATGGCAGCTACGGAAGACAAAGAATTGCTATTATAAACAAAAAGAAAGTCCAATTAGATAAGTATAATATGACTGCATCTTTACTAGAAAATATGTCTAAGTCTTTAGGCGTTAAGACAATGGGTTTCTTTATGGCAGATGATAACTCCCACTTCAGAAGCAGAATTGGCAGATTATCCCACTACTGCGAAACAGATGGGTATGATTCAGATTTTAGAAAAGCATGCGCAAAAGAATACAAAAAGAATAAGTGCGTACACAAACAAAATGCTTTTGGTTATGATAACTACTATCTTCTAAAAGGTGGCAAACAACTATCTGCACAAGATGGTGAATTCGAAGAAGCAGTAACCAAAGATATGTCAGATGCACAAATCAGAACAGCATTCAAAAAGTTTAGCAAAGGCAAAAAAACTAACAAAGTCTTAATGACATCAATAGGACAAGCAGTTGCTTAATAATCAAACGTCACAATTTCGTGAACTTTGCAAATTAGGGGTTTACATCCCCTCAAAAATACGGTATAATGGTACCTATATTTCAAAAAGATAAGGAGTCTATATAATGAAAGAAATGAGAATATCAACACAAAGGATCTTAGAAGAAATCTCTAATAAGTTCCCAGGCCAAGTGCACTTCCGCAGGGCCATAATCGAAGACGTGGCAAAGTCCATGGGTTTCACAGCTAAGGATTTTTATCCTTTACTTCAACCAACAAACAGAGTCAAGATCGGTACTTACGATCTCGAAGCTTTCTTACCCGAAGCAGCTCCAGCATCTGCACCAGTTATGGATCAGGTCCCAGCTACTGCGGCTCAAATGCAATCCATTGTTAGCGATGAAAGATCTTACGCTTCAGTAGATCCTACATTCGTTCCATGGGGTTCTTTTAAAGACATTACAAAGATTATTAAATCTGAAATGTTTTATCCTACATTTATTTCTGGTCTATCTGGAAATGGTAAAACATTTATGGTCGAACAAGCATGTGCTAAAGTTGGCAAAGAGTTTATCAGAGTTCAAATTAACCCTGAAACCGACGAAGATGATTTACTTGGTGGATTTAGATTGATTAACGGCGAAACAGTTTTCGCTAAAGGTCCAGTTCTAAAAGCTATGGAAAATGGCGCAATACTTTTACTCGATGAAATCGATAGAGCTACTAACAAGATTATGTGTCTTCAAGGTATCTTAGAAGGTAAGCCAGTCCTAGTTAAAAAGACTGGTGAAACAATTTCACCTGCTAAAGGTTTCAACGTATTCGCAACAGCGAACACTAAAGGTAAAGGTTCAGAAGATGGCCGCTTCACCGCAGCTTCTATCTTAGATGATGCTTTCTTAGAAAGATTTACTATCTCAGTTTCTCAGCAATTTCCATCCGTAGCTATAGAAAAGAAAATTCTTAAAAAGCATATGGATAAATTCGATACTCAAGACGATGAGTTTGTACAAAAGCTCGTTACTTGGGCAGATATAATTAGAAAAACATTTTACGATGATGGAGTAGATGAAGTTATATCTACAAGAAGGCTTTGCCACATTGTTCAAACTTTCTCTATCTTTAAAGATAAAATGAAATCAATCGATCTATGTACTGATAGGTTCGATGAAGATACTAAACTAGCTTTCCTAGATCTTTACACTAAGGTCGATTCGGGGGCACAATTAGATTATGGTCAACCTGAAGTAGAAGACTTTGACCATCAAACAGAAGAGGATTATTAATGGCAAAAAAGGTACCATATAAATTTAACGAAGGAGCTCTCATCGAAGAGCTCCAAACTTATATAGATTCGACCTATGATGGGCATTACTCTAAGAACAAATTTCAATCCACAGAATTTATATCTGACTGCGGTCATGGTATAGGTTTTGCTATTGGAAACATTCTTAAATATGCACAGAGATACGGTCGTAAAGGTCATAGGACTGATCATAGGAAAGATCTTATGAAAGTATTACATTACGCAATTATCGCGCTTAGCGAACACGACAAGGATATAAAATTATGAAAAAGATACCACCAATTTGGTCATCAAGTTCTAAATGGTTTATTCCATTCCATATATGTATGATGATATTAGTATTTTTAACGCTAATGACATTTTCAATGTATGCAAAAAGCTCTGATGCAAATGGAGATAGATATTGCTTAGCACAAAACATTTATTTTGAAGCTGCTAATCAACCAAAAGCAGGCAGAATGGCAGTTGCACACGTAGTTCTTAATAGAGTTAATGATGGACAATTTCCAAATACAGTTTGCGATGTAGTTTATCAAGCTAAGTGGGGAACAAACTGGAAAGGCAATCCTTATCCACTTAGAAACAAATGCCAATTTAGTTGGTTCTGCGATGGTAAATCTGACGAACCTACAGATTCAGTTACTTGGATGGAGTCCATTAAGTTAGCTGGATTTATACTAAACGATTATTATCCCGATATTACTGAGGGAGCTTTATGGTATCATGCCAATTCGGTCGATCCTTATTGGAATGATTTCTTAACATCAACCGTGATTATTAATGACCACATATTTTACAAATAGGGATTTACTTTCGTCACAAACTATGGTATAATGGTACCATTAAATAAAAACAGGAATATATTATGCAATTATCCAATGACACAGTAGATGTCTTAAAAAACTTTTCTACTATCAATCCAAATCTGGTTATAGAACCAGGACAAAAACTTAAAACCATATCTGAGTCTAAAACAGTTATGGCTTCAGCAGAAATCGTAGAAGACTTTCCCGAGCAAGTTGGGATATATGATCTAAACGAATTCTTATCTGTATTAAATTTAATTGAAAGCCCAGATCTAGATTTCAATGGTCAATATTTAAATGTTAGCGGCGGTTCACAGTTTGCACAGCAAGTTAGATACTACTATGCTAATACTGAAATACTAACCACGCCAAGTAAAGATATAGATATGCCAGAAATAAATGTTGCTTTTACTTTATCAGAAGATATACTAAACAAATTAAAGCAAGCATCAGCGGTTCTAGGCCATAATGATTTATCCTTTGTTGGTAAAGATGGTTCAATCGAAGCTGCTATATTTGACCAAAAAGATAATACAAGCAATACTTTTATGCTGAATGTAGAATCAGGTAATTCAATTACTAGCGAATTTAACTTCGACTTTAATATTGGTAATTT
>Ga0163111_10002845_pt1 | contig 11043 bp, 9 predicted proteins | sample CRUFie1St18metaG_FD_109645 | JGI IMG/M metagenome (GOLD analysis project Ga0163111, IMG submission 109645) | Marine microbial communities from the Costa Rica Dome - CRUD Field 142mm St18 metaG | ecosystem: Environmental > Aquatic > Marine > Oceanic > Photic zone | place: Costa Rica: the Eastern... | reverse complement strand
GGGCCCACTTCGAGCGTTTGAGAAAGAGTTGTGCGTCGTATTCGGCAGTAAAGCCAATTGCACCGTGTAAGCCGACGCCATCAATACCAATCTGATTAAAGGCGTCCGATGCATAGCCTTTAGCCAGAGACACTGCTCGCGCCAATTCTTGGGGATCGTCGTCTGCACACCAACCTGCGAAATAGCATAGCGACCGATAACTCTCTAGGTCGACGTACATATCAGCGAGGCGATGCTTCACCCCCTGATATTGGCCAATGGGTTTACCGAACTGAATGCGCTGTTTGGCGTAATCACTAGTCAGGTCAAGTATCGCTTCGCCAGCGCCGACCATTTCAGCCGTTACCGCAAGTGCACCACAATCGGTCAGATAAGACAGCTGGTCCGTTGTCATTGGCAGCAGGCTTTCGGCGCTGATGTGAACCCCCTCCAGATCGACACTAGCCATAGGCTTAGTGCTGTCCATGGTCGGTTGTGGGGTGATAGCTACCTCCTCCTTACCAACGGCAGCCAGTGCTAGGCCGTTAGGCCCTTGGACCGCGAGCAGCAAGTAGTCGGCATTGCTGGCGTCGCTAACAAAAGGTTTGGTACCACCAAGGACATAACCTTCATCGCTGGCCTTGGCCGTTGCAGTTATTGCCGCAGGATCTATCCAGTTCGCATCATCGTACAGACCGAGGGTGCAGACGGCTTCACCGCTCGCCATTGCTGGTAACCAGCGACCTTTCTGCGCGTCGTCGGCACATGTCAGGATTGCGGTACTTGCTAGCGCGTGGGAGGCAATAGGCAGTGGACACAAACCGGTGGCGGCGGCTTCTAAAACCACAACTTGGTCAATCCACTTTAATCCCAAACCGCCGTGGGCTTCGGGGATCAATAAGCCAAGCCAACCCAGTTCTCCGATTTGTTTCCACAGTGCCTCGTCAAAGCCGCCCGTGCTGCTGAGTTCCCGAACTCTTGGCATTGGGCAGGTGTCTTGCATGAAGCGCTCTACCTGATCACGGAGCAAATTTTGCTCCTCAGTAAAACCAAAATTCATGTGTCCTTGCTCCCGTCTTTTATTATTACCTTGCTGTCTTTAGCGCGGTGTTAGGCGCCGCGTAATGGGTTGACTGGCGGCCATGTATCTTTGCTGGCGAGTATTTTCTCACCGATATCGGCCACGTCCCAGGTTCCCTCATCTAACGCGCGTTGTGCAATTGGCGTTACCTGCCAGCTCAAAATAGACACATTATTGCCGGCCACCAACCATTGCCGGCCGCTAACGTCTTTAGCTTCGTCAGTGCATAGCCACACTACTGGGGGAGAGACGGCTTCGGGTGGGAAGCTGTCTTGAACCTCTTCAGGCAAGATGTCAGTGGTCAAGCGCGAGGTGGCCGTGGGTGCGAGAACATTTACGGTGATCCCGTATTTTAATCCCTCCAGCCACAGGCAACGCATGAAACCGGCAATGCCCGCTTTAGCTGCGCCGTAATTGGTTTGGCCGAAATTACCGAGAAGGCCAGATGTGGAACTGGTCATGATGATGCGGCCGCCTGTGCCCTGTTCCAGCATGGTGTCATAAGCCACCTTGGTGACCAGATACGTGCCGCGTAAGTGGACATCGAGGACGATATCCCACATGTCATCGTCCATATTTTTAAACGATTTATCGCGCAGGATGCCCGCGTTGGCGATCAAGATATCGATCTTGCCATAGGTATCGACGGCGCACTGAACCATGCTTTCTGCATCGTCGCGACTCGTAACAGAGCCATAGTGTGCGGTCGCTTCGCCGCCTGCTGCCTTGATCTCTTCAACGACACCATCGGCCATAGAACTGCTGGCGCCGGTGCCATCCCGGGAGCCACCCAGATCGTTGACGATAACTTTCGCGCCCTCATGCGCCAATAACATAGCGTGTGCCCGTCCAAGTCCGCCACCTGCGCCTGTTACCAGTGCGACTTTGCCATCTAACATCCCCATAGCTCTCTCCTCTGTTTGATACTTGATCGTTAACCCACCGTAAAAAGTGGTAAACCACTAGCTTAGCATCTTGCTGGGATGCTCGACACGCACCCTGAAATAGGTAGAACTGATGGTTAAGCTTGTGTCACATTGGTAGCCGAGCTTGGGTTTATTCGGGGAGGTTAGATTGGATCAGTTATTGGATTTTTCAGGCAAGGTCGCCTTGGTAACAGGCGGCAGTCGCGGCCTAGGGCAGGAGATGGCATTGGCCCTGGCAGCCCGGGGCGCTGATGTGGTGATAACAAGCCGCAAGGCAGATGCGTGCGAGGAAGTGGCGAAGAAAATATCAGCGATGGGCCGCCAGGCGCTGGCCTATGGTTGTCATGTGGGGCAATGGGATGCACTTGATGGATTAGTTAATGCGGCCTATGAGCGATTTGGCAAGATCGATATTTTGATTAATAACGCCGGTATGTCGCCACTGTACGACAAACTTTCAGACGTCAGCGAAGAACTATTTGATAAAGTTGTGGGCGTTAATCTAAAGGGTCCTTTTCGACTTATGGCGCTGGTTGGCGAACGCATGGCGGCTGGGTCTGGCGGTTCCATCATTAATATCAGCAGTACCGCATCGTTGAATCCGTCACCCAATTCTGAGCCCTATGGGGCGGCGAAAGCTGGGCTTAACGCGCTGACGCGCTCCTATGCCTTTGCCTTAGGGCCGTCTGTGCGGGTTAACTGCATCGCCGCCGGACCATTCTTGACGGATATCTCGAAAGCGTGGGATATGGAGACCTTTGCCGCGAATGCCAAGAAGAATTTGGCATTAGGGCGGGGTGGCCAACCGGAAGAAATTGTTGGTGCGGCACTGTATCTGGCCAGCGACGCAGCAAGCTTTACCTCTGGCACAGTCATTCGCGTTGACGGTGGGACGCCTTAGCGGCAGCAACTAAAGGCTGCGTTGAGTGTTGATAGCGCGGACCACCTGGTCCGCGAAATCGCGCCCATAGATCTCGCAAAGAGTGCCAAGACCGCCGGGATTAACCAGGTTCACCTCCATCAAGTAGCTACCCACAGTGTCGATTGCTGCATAGCCAATGTGGCGCCGTTGCAGGTCTGTGCGCACTTTGTCGATTAGTTCAGTGTCGATCTCCTGATCATGTACGGGTAACGCTCGACCGAGGGCTGATAAGTTTGCGCGGATGCCGTTTTGTGGCAGCCGCCGATAGCTGCCGATTATTTGCCCGCCTGCTACTAGCGTCCTTATTTCGCCCTCAAGGATTCCGGCAACATAGCGCTGCAGTGCAAAATAGCTCCCAGGTTGTTCCAGCATAATGTCGTCAATGATCGCGCATTGGTTTGCTTGCACATGGTGCACATCGCGACCATAACTGCCTGCAAGTGGCTTTAGCACCCAATCGCCGGCGTATTCATGAGCAATCTCTTGTAGATATTCAGGGTCATTGCTGACGTAAGTCGGTGGGCAGTACTCCGACCACTGAGCTTTGCCGTGTCCGAGCACGTGCTCTGCCATAGGACTGATCAGTTTTTCCTGAGGCAATTGGCGGAGCAGGTGCGCCCGATCTAAAAATCCACTACGCGGCCCAAATCCCAATGGCCAAATTAGATCGGCCTCATGCAAAGCAAAATCATCGACGACCAGGCCCTCTGGGGTCAGAGTCAGTCGTTCCGGTGCGCCAATATGCACTGACCAGTTACCCTTAGTAAAAGCCTCTGGCAGGCGAATATGGTTGTCGTTCGATGCGGTCTGGGGGGCGTCATCGGATATCAGAAAAATTACCGAAGCAGGCATACGCTATCCAAGTGGAATTGCAAAAAGCGTGGGGCATAGATGTTAGCAATTGCTCGCCGATGACCCTAGTATTTGCCCATCGACCGCACAATGATCAACAGCATGACCCAGCCCGTACTCAAAGACTATACCCTCTCCCCTGAGCAAGTGCCGCTGGTGCCAAGTTTGGCGTTGCCCAAGGCCGAGCGGCAGCAACTGAAGGAGCAGATCAAAGCCCGACTTAAGGCCTTGGATGCAGTTCTGGTGGCCCACTACTACGTGGACGGCGACATTCAGGAACTGGCCGAGGAGACCGGCGGTTGTGTTGCCGACTCTCTGGAAATGGCGAGGTTTGGGCGTGACCACTCGGCGCAAACGCTAATCGTCTCTGGGGTGCGGTTTATGGGGGAAACGGCAAAAATCCTATCCCCGGAAAAACAGGTATTTATGCCCACATTGCAGGCCGAGTGCTCGCTTGATTTGGGGTGTCCCCCGGAGGCTTTTGCAGACTTTATCAAGCAGCATGAAGATCGCACCGTGGTGGTTTACGCCAATACCTCGGCGCGAGTTAAAGCACTCGCGGATTGGGTGGTAACCAGCAGTTGCGCGCTGGAAATCGTTAGCGCGTTGGATCGAGCGGGAGAGAAGATTCTCTGGGCACCGGATCAACATCTCGGGCGTTATATTCAAAACCAAACCCAAGCCGATATGTTGCTTTGGAGTGGCGCCTGCGTGGTCCATGAGGAATTTAAGACTCAAGCTTTGGAAGATATGCGGCGAGTCTATCCCGATGCTGGTGTCCTCGTGCATCCCGAATCACCTGCAGGGGTTATAGATCTGGCCGACGCGGTTGGCTCCACCAGCGCAATTATTAAAGCCGCGAGCGAGTTGCCGAACAAAGAATTTATCGTGGCGACGGATCGTGGCATCTTTCACAAGTTGCGCCAGCTAAATCCGGACAAGGTGTTTATTGAAGCGCCTACCGCAGGCGATGGGGCTACCTGTCGCTCATGTGCGCACTGTCCATGGATGGCCATGAATGAGTTGCAGTGCCTTAATCGGGTGCTAGGTGACGCCAGCTATCGAGTGCAAAATGCTATCCATATCGATCCCGCGATTGCCGAGCGGGCGAAGCTGCCGCTGGATCGAATGTTGGAATTTAGCGCCTAGCTATTCTGCATCCGTATGGTGGTGCGCAGGTCTTGAATGCGCTGAGCTAGCTTTGTTTCCAAGAGTGGATTGGACTCTCGTACTAGGCGCTGAGCGTATTCTAAGTGCTGGATTGCTCGATGCAGTGCCCCGTGGAGATAGAAATACTCTGCTCTTGCCAGATGTACGCCTGTGATATTGCTGGCGAGCCCAGCAGTTTCAGCGAGCAAAAACCAGATATGGGTGTCCGTTGGGCGCAGCTTGGACTGGGTTTCCAGAACGATCTCGGCGTCATCGTATTGCTCATCTGCCACGAGCGCCCGAGCATACATCATGGCCAGCGGGAAATTGTCTGGGTATAGATTCAACTGTTGTCTCAACAGGTTCTGTGCCGCGGTGAGTTCCTCCGCTGCGATTAGTAATTCGGCCAGTGACGCTTGGAAGAAAATACGGCTGGAAATTTTCTCTTCCAACCCGCGCATCAGTGCTATTGCCTCGTCATGCTGATTCGTTTCGCTTAGCGCGAGTGCCAGAGCATATTGCAAGGCTGCGGTATCGGGTGCTTGTGCAAGTTTTTCGCGATAGTTAAAGACGTCCGCCTGAGGGTTTTTTGAAAAGTGTTGTTGCGCACGCATGCGCACCAATTGGTATTCCAACTGGTCTGGCCATTTGCGTTTGCTGTTTTCAGGATCATCAGAAAAGAACTCGCGTGCCTGATTGCGCACATCGCTTATGCGGGTTTCGGATAATGGATGGGTCAGCAGAAATTCGGGCGGGCGCGAGGTAAATCGATAGGCGTTTTGCATACGTTCGAACATGCGTGACATAGCTTGAGGGTCAAGATTCGCACGCCGCATAGTATTTAGGCCGACCCGATCTGCTTCACTCTCACGCTCGCGGCTAAAGCGCAGTTGGTTCGATTGGCCCGCTGCTTGAGCGGCTGATAGCGCGGCCATTCCAGCTTCTGAGCCTCCAGCTGCGCCGACGAGTAGGGCAGCGATCATTGATGCCAACATGGGTACTGAAGCCGCTTGTTGTTCTTCTATGCCGCGAGCGAAATGGCGCTGACTGATATGGGCAAATTCATGGGCTACGACTGAGGAATATTCGTGCACATTCTGGGCATAGAGTAATAGTCCTAAGTTGATGCCGATGATTCCCCCGGGCGCAGCGAATGCGTTAATTTCCGGATTGTCGACAACGATAATGCTCTGCAGCGGCTCCCGCAGTTGCGCGTACTGAGCTAAATTCTGCATATGTTGTTCGATGTAATATTGAGTGATTACATCTTCGGATATCGGTAAATTTGCGTGCAGTTGTCGCAGAAAAGCTTCGCCGATACGCCGCTCCATTTGTGGCGATACTATTCTTGATGAGCCATCGCCCAAACTCGGGAGGTTCTGGGCTGTTGCCGGTGCTGTGGCTTGAGTCATGACCAAGCACAGGAGTAGTAATGCCGCGTTCGACAAAACGCGTAACCCTGGATGACGTGTCCGATAGCTTGGCATGGACCCATAGTACGCTATGCCAATACAACTGGGTATGCGCCGCATTTACACCGAGACATGCCGGTGCTGTGGTACATTGCACATCACTCAATAGGGCTATCGTCGATTATGGCAACACAGTCGAAGCCGGCGACAATGGCAGGTGATATGGAATTAGTGGAATTGGATGTAACAGGGCTGAATTGCCCAATGCCGTTGTTGAAAGCAAAAAAAGCGCTCAACGAGATGCAGCCACAGCAGCAACTGCGGGTAGTCGCTACGGACCCAGGCTCGGTCAGGGATTTTGAGGTCTTTGCGCGCCAAAGTGGGCATCTGTTGCTTGAATCCACTGAATCAGACGGACGTTATACCTACCTTCTGCAAAAGAAGGGTTGAACCTCAGGCGCATGAAATTTTTCGACATCATCAATCAGTGGGCGAACCGCTATTTTTCGCAACCCGACGCGATCTATCTAGTTGCCGTACTTGTTATCGCGATGGCGCTATTAATGACTTTTGGTGGGGCGCTGGCTCCGGTTTTGACGGGTCTGGTGATCGCGTTTTTGTTACAGGGCATAGTCGGTAGTTTAGAGCATCGGCGAGTGCCGAGATGGGCTGCCGTATACCTAGCATTTTTGCTGTTTTTGGGAACAGTATTGGCACTGTCACTCTTAGTTCTGCCGCTACTGTGGCGCCAGCTACAGAGTCTGGTGCAAGTGCTGCCGAGTTTGGCGCAGCGTCTGCAGGAGGGGGTGAGTAATCTGGCGCAACGGTTCCCTGAATACATTACCCCCGAGCAGATCTCGGCGTTACTTGAGCAGGTCAGTCGAGAGGCGGCTAATGTTGGTGGGGCGGTTATCGAAACAGCATTCACGCAAGTGTTTTCACTGCTTGGGCTGGTGTTGTACCTAGTGTTGGTGCCTATTACCGTCTTCTTTTTGCTCAAAGACAAAGACCGACTGATCGACGCCGTTCGTGAAGTGCTGCCCACAGAGCGACCCATGATCAATGCCGTCGCCGCAGAGATGAACGTGCAGTTGGGTAATTACGTACGCGGCAAGGCGCTCGAAATTTTGATTGTTGGTGTTGTCACGTTCTTGGCGTTTTTGATTTTAGATCTGAATTACGCCGCTTTACTCAGCGTCGTGGTCGGCTTTTCGGTGCTCATACCTTTCGTTGGTGCCGCGGTGGTTACGCTGCCGGTGTTCGCGGTCGCGGTCTTACAGTTTGGCTGGTCGGCGGACTTAGCCATTGTCATGGCCGTATATGGCATCCTGCAGTTCTTAGATGGCAATGTGTTGGTGCCATTGTTGTTCTCCGAAGCCAACGACCTGCATCCGGTCGCGATCATTATCGCGATCCTAGCGTTCGGGTCGATTTGGGGTATTTGGGGAGTATTTTTTGCCATTCCCTTAGCGACACTGATAAAGGCGATTTTCAACGCCTGGCCGCGCTCCTTGGCGGTGGCATCGACTCAACAATCAGACGAGAATTAAGCATGATTGGACGCAGAATATCTTTCTTCTTTGCCGGATGTGCAGTGCTGTTGTTAGCAGCGTGTGCGGACGAAAAAGCGCCGCCAACGGGCAAAAAAAGTATCGACGAGATTGCCGCCGCCAGTGAACGCTTGGACGGTTTTTTTACCATTTTCCGCAAACGTTCGGATGGCAGTGTGCATATGCTGGTGCGGGAAGAACAGCTAGGGCAGGAGTTCATCCACACCGTAATTGCCCAGGACGGTGTGGTGCAGGGGGGACATTTTCGCGGTCAGTATCGCGACAATAAAGTGCTGGTATTGCGCCGGCATTTTGACCGCATCGAGTTTGTGGAAAATAACACCAGTTTTTATTTTGATCCGGCCAGCCCGTTAAGCCGCTCTGGCCAAGCGAATATTCCGCCGGCGGTGCTGGCTGTTGAAAAAATCGTCGCGGAAGACCAAGAAAAAGGCGAGTTACTGATAGCTCTGAGTCCGGTGTTGCTGAAGGAAAAACTCGCCCAGATTAAGCCTTCGTCGAACCCGAAGGTGAAGCCGGGCGAGCGATTTTCCTTGGGCAAGCTCAGCGAGGCGCGCTCTAAAGTGGTCGCGGTTAATAATTACCCGGAAAATACTTCATTGCTCACGGAGATGGTGTACGAGAACCCGGCCCCGGTAGTGTTGGGTGACGAAGACGTTACAGATAGCCGAGCGATTAGCGTTATGGTTCAGCACACTCTGGTGGCAATGCCAGAAAATGACTTCGAACCTCGGGCGGCTGATTATCGGGTTGGCTACTTTACTGATCGCGTTACGGATCTAACCAGTCGCGACGTCGCACCCTATCGCGACATGATCAATCGCTGGCACCTAGTGAAAAAGGACCCACAAGCGGCTATTTCCGATCCGGTAGAGCCGATCACTTGGTGGATTGAAAATACCACGCCCTACGAATATCGCGATCTGATTGAAGCGGCGGCGCTATCTTGGAATGTGGCGTTTGAGGCGGCTGGATTCTCTAATGCGATTGTCGTCAAACAACAGCCGGATGATGCGGACTGGGACGCGGGTGATATTCGCTACAACGTGCTGCGCTGGACGTCTTCGCCGAACCCGCCATTTGGCGGCTATGGCCCCTCTTTTAGCAATCCGCGAACGGGCCAGATTATCGGCGCTGACATCATGTTGGAGTTCAGTTTTCTGACCAATCGTTTGCGGATCAAAGACGTGTTGCAGCCGAGTGCGCATGAGGCACATAGCGTGGGTAGGCACTGCGAGTTGGGTGCGCAAATGCAGATGGATCAGATGTTTGCAGCGCAAGCACTGGCGGCGGGCGGTTTAACCGAAGCACTGCGAGAGCAGTTGATCGAAGACAGCATGTATATGCTGATCCTCCATGAAATCGGCCATACGCTAGGGTTAACTCACAATATGCGGGCCAGCCAGCTACAGCCTGATGTGTTTGATGAGGTTGCGGTGGCAGCGAAGGGGTTATCTGGCTCGGTTATGGATTACGAGGCGGTGAATGTTGCACCTCCAGGTAAACCCCAAACTCCCTTTTATCAGAATCGCCCCGGGCTTTACGACCTTTGGGCCATAGAGTTTGGCTATGCACCAAGTCTGGCAGACGCGAGCGCAGAACAGCAGCGAATGCAGGCATTGCTTGCGCGCTCTACCGAACCAGAATTGGTCTATGGTAATGATGCGGATGATATGCGTCGGCCCGGTCGCGGGATTGACCCGCACATTAATATTTATGACCACAGTGGCGATGCAGTCGGCTATGCCGAACAGCGGCTACAGCTTGTACGCACTATCCGCGCTGACTTATTGACCAACTATCAGGGCGAAACTTTTCAAGCGCTGTATAACAGCCATGCGGTGCTGATGAATCAATTATCCCGGTCTGGTGGGGTAGTTTCTCGTTACGTGGGCGGTGTGCATATCAATCGCGCTGCACCGGGAACCTCGGAAGTGCCACCCTATCAACCCGTGGCTGCAAGTCAGCAGCAGCGCGCCATGGACGTGCTGGCTAGATATATCTTTGCGCCGGATGCGCTGGGTGGCTCGGAATTAATATTCCAACATCTGCAGCGCCAGCGGCGTGGTTTTGATTTTTACGATGAGCCGGAAGATCCGAAGCTGCATGCGATGATGTTATCGGTGCAAAAGCGTATTTTGGACCACCTACTGCATCCGCGCACTCTGCAGCGGATCAGCGACTCGCGTCTTTACGGTAATGACTATGAGTTGACTCAGATGCTCGATCAGTTGACGGGTGCTATTTTCGACGCAGATATGCGCGGCAGTGTTAACAGCATCAGGCAGAACCTGCAGGTTGAGTACCTACAGCGGCTGGTCTCCATATGGCGTGGCAAGAAAGCGCAAAGCGTGTCCAATCTGGCGCGCTCGGCTGTGTTTGCTGAGCTGGAGAAATTGGCGAAGGAGTTGAGTGGAAAACGCAGAGGCGATGCCGCGACCAAGGCGCATCGTCGGCACCTGTTGTTCCTCGTCGATCGCGCGCTTTCAGTGAATGTCTGACCTGTTTGTTTTTCACCGTTTGTCGGATCGTGCTTGTGGCTCGTGAGCAGCGTGCGTACCATCTCGCGATCCCAATACAACTAAGGCCTTTGGCATGTTGACAGGCAGCATTGTGGCGCTCGTAACGCCGATGCGAATCGATGGTTCCGTCGATTGGGGCGCGTTAGATCGGTTGATAGAGTGGCATATAGACAGTGGTACTCATGGCATTGTGCCCATGGGCACGACTGGCGAGAGCGCCACTCTGGCTACTGACGAGCATCTCCAGGTTATTAAGCGAACTATCGATGTCGTGGCTGGACGCGTTCCGGTCATTGCTGGCACCGGCAGTAACGCGACGGATGAAGCACTCCATCAAACTCAAGAGGCCCAGCGCCTTGGCGCTGATGCGTGTTTGTTGGTGACGCCCTACTACAACAGGCCAACCCAAGAGGGGTTGTATCAGCATTATAAGAAAATAGCGTCGGCGACTGCGGTTCCGATTGTGCTTTACAACGTGCCCCCTCGAACGGGCTGCGATATGCAACCAGAAACAATAGAGCGGTTGGCCGCAATCGATGGCATTGTTGGCATTAAAGAGGCGTGTGGGGATGCTCAGCGCGTAACGGCGATTAAGAACAGAGTTGCGGAAGATTTTTTTGTGCTGTCTGGTG
>Ga0163111_10002844_pt1 | contig 11044 bp, 10 predicted proteins | sample CRUFie1St18metaG_FD_109645 | JGI IMG/M metagenome (GOLD analysis project Ga0163111, IMG submission 109645) | Marine microbial communities from the Costa Rica Dome - CRUD Field 142mm St18 metaG | ecosystem: Environmental > Aquatic > Marine > Oceanic > Photic zone | place: Costa Rica: the Eastern... | reverse complement strand
TCTTGATGGTTTTAATGCAGACATAGAGCAAAAATTAGTTGCATTGAAGCCAGCCCCAGTAGCGGCAGCTCCTGCGCCTGCGGCGGCAGCACCAGTAGCAGCTCCAGTAGCGGCAGCACCTGTGATTAAAGAATTATTTAACATCAAGGAATTAAATGATATTGAAGATATTAAAACTAGAGCTGGACTTAAGAAAATATATATGCAGTCGAAAAAAAGTGATAAATCAAATGAAGACACTTTAAATGAAATGATTGCATTTTTAGAGAACGAAAACAAAATAGATGATAATATTAAAAGTAAATTGGATGGTTTAAGATAAAATTATGGGAAATTTAATATTTTTAGGATTGGTTTTTGTCATTATGTGTTCAGCATTATGGGTAGTTGTCTCACCAAATTTAGTACATTCAGCTGTTTCTTTGCTAGTCACTCTATTTGGGATTGCTGGATTGTATGTTTTTCTTTATGCAGACTTTCTTGCAGCTACGCAAGTTGTGATATATGTTGGTGGTATTCTGGTTTTGATAATATTTGGTGTTATGCTAACAAATAAAATTGATAAGCCAGTAATTGAATCTAATAGTTCAAACAAAATTATAGGACTTTTTGTTTCTAGTTTCATTTTTTCAATGCTATCAATTGTGATACTTCAAACTAATTGGAATTTAACATCTGGTACTCAAGGAGAATCTACAGTTGAACAAATAGGTTATCTCATTCTCGGTAAATATTTACTTCCATTTGAACTTATTTCTGTTTTGTTGCTCGCTTCTCTTGCTGGTTCTGCATTATTAGCTAGGAAAAAAGTTCATGAATAGTTTACAAATTTATTTACTCTTGTCTAGTTTTTTGTTTTCGCTTGGAATTTATGCTATAATTTCAAGACAAAATGCTGTTGCAATATTAATGGGTATTGAATTAATCTTAAATTCAGCAAATATAAATTTTATTGCATTTAATAGATTTACATCAAATCTAAATGCTCTTGATGGTCATTTATTTGCTATGTTTGTAATTGTTTTAGCTGCAGCTGAAGCAGCTGTAGCATTAGCAATAATTATTAATCTTTTCAAAAATATAGGTACTGTGAATGTTGATCAGGCATCGGAGCTAAAAGGTTAATATGGAATTTAATATAATTTTAGCCTTATCATTTCTTTACATTCCAATTTTTTTGTTTTTATATCAATTGTTCTTTGGACATATTCTTAAACATAACACGTGGTGGATTTCGATAGCAGGAATTGGTATAAATTTAGCAATATCTTTAAGTTTGTTTTATCAAACATTTCTGTTTACACCAGACGATAAAATTATTAGTGGAAGATTTAATTGGTTATCCACAGGAAATTTTAATTTAGATTTGGGTTTATTAATTGATAATATGGCTGCGTTTATGTTGCTGGTGGTTTCATTGGTATCCTTCCTGGTTCACTTATATTCTAGTGAATATATGAAAGGTGATTCGAGATTTTCCCGATATTATGCTTTTCTAGGTTTATTTACTTTCTCAATGAATGGAATAGTTTTGGCTGATAGCATAACCATGATATACATATTCTGGGAACTAGTTGGGCTAAGCTCTTATTTAATTATAGGTTTTTGGTTTGAGAAAAATTCTGCAGCAATGGCTAGTAAAAAAGCTTTTCTTACAAATAGGGTAGGCGACATAGGGATGTTCATAGGTATTATGATGATCTATTTCGTTGGAGATACTCATTCTTTCAATCTTGATGAAATAATTGAAAAAGTTAAAATGGGTGGCATTGATACAACTTATTTAAGTATTGCAGGAGTTTTGATTTTTATGGGTGCAGTGGGAAAATCTGCCCAACTACCTTTACACATATGGTTGCCTGATGCGATGGAGGGTCCAACTCCAGCAAGCGCAATGATTCATGCAGCTACTATGGTAGCTGCAGGTGTTTATATGGCACTTAGAATATTTCCTATACTAACATTTGAGGCTCTGACTGTAATTGCATTTATAGGGGCATCAACAGCAATTTTTGCAGCAATAATAGCTATAACGCAGAATGATATAAAAAAAGTACTGGCTTATTCTACTGTTAGTCAACTAGGTTATATGGTTCTTGCTATTGGAGTAGGATCATATTTAGCAGCTTTTTTTCATTTAGTCACTCATGCAATGTTCAAAGCGTGTTTATTTATGGCAAGTGGTTCAGTAATTCATTCTATGCATCACAGTTTACACGAACTACATGATCATGATACTGACCCTCAAGATATGAGAAATATGGGTGGATTAAAAAATAAAATGCCAATAACATATGCTGCAATGTTGATAACAACATTAGCAATAGCTGGAGTCCCATTCTTTTCTGGATTTGTTTCTAAAGATGCAATTTTGGCAGGAACATTAGCTCATTATTTTGAACATGGAGGTTACACAGTCTTCCTTCCATTAGCAGGATTTGGTGCTGCAGCTATCACTGCTTTTTATATGTTTAGGTTAATATTTTTAACATTTCATGGAAAGCCTGCTAATGAAAAAATCTATGAACACATTCATGAATCACCATCTGCAATGACAATACCACTTATTGTGTTATCAACTTTATCATTCTCGCTTTTTTATACAGGTTCTATCAATCCACTTGCTGATGGATCATATGGATGGTTTGCAAAAAGTATTGGGATTGGTCATAATTATGTAATTGAAGTTGGTGATCATCATAATCATCAATCTCACAAAGATAGCGATTCTCATACAATTTCAGATAAATCTCATCACAATGATGAGCATCATGATGAAAAATCACATTATAACGAAAAAAATAGTCATGGAAATCATGGTTTTACTGAACATGTTTCTCATGCTGCACATGCAGCGCACTACACAGCAATGTATCTGTCTCTTTTTGTAGCAAGTTTAGGAATTTTATTTTCTTTTATAGTTTATTTTCTCAGAAAAGTAGATGCAGAAAAATTATACAGATTTTTTAATATTTTTAAATTATACAATCTTTCAAAAAATAAGTTTTACGTTGATGAAATTTATTCAAATATTTTATACAAACCATTTATGTTTTGGTCTAAAACTGCATCTAAAATTGATTGGGATTTTTATGATCAAAAAGGAATTGATTCACTTGGTAAAATAACTCTTTTTGTATCTGATAGAACAACAAAGGTTGATTACGATTGGTTAGATCAAATTGTTGTTGATGGATTTGGAAAGATTGCAAACTTTATGAGTCTTAAGTTCAAAAACATTCAAGGCGGAATTGTTCAATCATATATTTTGGGTGGTCTTGTAGCTTTAATATTGATAATTTTATTCGTTCAACAAATATAAGGTAACTAATATGGAATCATGGATTTTAACATTATTAATTTTTCTTCCGATAATGGGAGTATTGGTAATGTGTGTGGTATCAATGTCAAATCTTAGTCAGAACAAAGATTTTTACAAGTATATTGCTCTATTCACAACAGGAATTCAATTAATTTTATCTGGTTTTCTATACTTAAATTTTGATCCAACAAAATCTGTATTAGATTCACCTTTTACAGTACAATTAGATTGGATATCAAGTTTTAATATACAATACTATATAGGTGTTGATGGTTTAAGCATGCCAATGGTTCTTCTTAGCGCTCTACTATCATTTCTATGTATTGGAATTAGTTGGAGTATAACAAAAAATGTATTTGGTTATTTTGCTTTGTTTTTATTGCTTGATGCAGGAATGATGGGTGTTTTCTTATCTCTTGATTTCTTTTTATTTTATATTTTTTGGGAAGTAATGTTATTACCAATGTATTTTTTAATTGGAATGTGGGGAGGACCACAAAGACATTATGCAGCAATAAAATTCTTTCTATACACACTATTTGGGTCTGTGTTTATGCTTTTGGGGATGTTGGCATTATTTTATTATGCACCAGATGGTAATACATTTAACTTAATAGCATTAATTGAACAAGCTCCTAGAATCGAAGCGTCTTTATGGGGATTCGATATGAGATTTTTAATTTGGATTGCTCTATTTATTGGTTTTGCAATCAAGGTACCTGTTTTTCCATTTCATACATGGCTTCCATTAGCGCACGTAGAAGCCCCAACTGCAATTTCTGTAATTCTTGCTGGAGTTTTATTAAAAATGGGAACTTATGGTCTTTTAAGAATTAGTTATCCATTGTTGCCAGGAGAAGTTGTAAACTTTGCATATATATTAGCTTTTTTAGGTATAGTTAATATATTGTGGGGAGCAACTTGTGCAATAGCTCAAATTGATTTAAAAAAGATGGTAGCATACTCATCTGTAAGTCATATGGGATATGTATTACTTGGTATGGCTTCAATAGTTGCAACAGAGCCAGCAGGTGCTGAAGCTGGTTTAAATGGTGCGGTTATGCAGATGTTTAATCATGGAACTATAACGGCTATGCTGTTTATGCTTGTTGGAGTTTTATATGATCAAGCTCACCATAGATGGATAGTTTTTCCTGACGACTATAAGGATAAAGAGCTAGCAGGAAAACTTGCATTTGGTGGCATTGCCTCTCAAATGCCAATTTTTAATGGTTTTATAATTCTTGCATTTTTTGCTGGTTTAGGATTGCCTGCTTTATCAGGATTTATAAGTGAAGCTTTATGCTTTATAGGTGGATTTAGTGCTTTTAGAGTTCTCACAATAATTGGTACACTTGGTATTTTATTAAACGCAATTTATTTTCTGAGAGCTTACCAAAGAATTTTTCAAGGTCCGTTTAATGAAAAATATAAAGATTTAAAAGATATGACTAAAAAAGATTTAGCCATAATTCTTCCTCTAGCATTCTTAACTTTACTTTTTGGTGTATACCCACAACCACTAATGAACATAATTAGTTCTTCCTTGACTGATTTAATTAATATCGTTCAGAAAGCTATATAAACAAATGATTGTATCTAATATTAATAGTTTATCTTCATATCTTCCTGAATTAATGATATTAGTTATGATTTTGGTTACATTTTTGTATGAATCAATAAAAAGTTATAGAAAATATGTATTTCCATTACTTTGTTTTGGTATGATATCTGTTTCTTTACTTCTTTATTTTAGTAGTCCAAGTCAGTTTAGAATTTTTGAAGGTATGTTAGTTAATGATTCATTATCAATCTTTTTGAAATGGGTAATTATTATATCAACATTTAGTATCATACTAATTTCAAAAAATGACAATTCAATTTTAAAAGATATAAAAAATGAATATTATGCAATGCTTTTGATAATTTTGTTAGGCATGTTTGCTATGGTATCTGCTACAAATCTCTTGATGGTTTACCTTGCAATAGAAATGGTTAGTATTCCATCCTATATCATATCTGGTATTTCAAAAGATGACAAAGAATCTAATGAGGCCGCTTTGAAATATGTAATTTTTGGTTCATTCGCTTCAGGTATTATGTTATTTGGGTTAAGTTTTATATACGGTTTAACAGGATCGACTGATATTTATTTCATTGCTGATTCTTTAAGTCAGACTGATAACCAATTGCTGTTATATACCTCAATGATATTTGTTTTAGTTGGTTTTGGGTATAAAATTTCAATGGTACCTTTTCATTATTGGACACCTGATGTATACCAAGGTGCTCCAATTACTGTTACTGCATTTTTATCAGTTGCTCCAAAAGCTGCAGGTTTTGCTATAATGATACGTTTCTTCTATTCAATTTTTGTTATTGATGGTTCTCCATCTGTTGATTGGCCTAATATAATTGCAATTTTTTCAGCATTAACGATGACAATAGGTAATATTTTGGCTTTAAAACAAAATAATATCAAAAGACTTTTAGCTTATTCAAGTATTTCTCATGTTGGTTTTATGCTTATAGCTCTATCTATTGTTTCTATTGATTCAATAACATCAATTTTGTTTTATCTTGTATTTTATATGTTTATGAATCTGAGTGCTTTTTTTGTTGCCATATATATGTCAAACGAATACGATGCTAACAATATTGAAGATTGGAATGGGATTGGTCTTAAAGTTCCATTTATTTCAATTTTTATGGTTTTGTCTCTAGCCTCTTTAGCAGGTTTGCCTCCAACGTCAGGATTTATTGGAAAAGTTTATGTATTAAGAAATTTATTTTCAGAAAGCCAATTTCTTTGGTTAGGTATAATTGCTATTATTAATACAGTCATATCGCTTTATTATTATTTTAAAATAGTTAAATCAATGTACTTTATTGAAAATGAGTCCTTAGAAATTAAAGAAGCTGATAGAGTATTAACTATTATAATTGTTTTATTTTCCTCACAAAATATTCTATTCTATTTTTATTGGAGTAGCCTGTGGGATTATCTTAAAAATTTAATTATTAACATGAATTTAATTTAAGGATCATATGGAAAAGTTTGTAAAAGATACGCACGTAATCATGCATGAATTAATATTACCAAACGATACAAATAACTTAAATACAGTTTTCGGTGGAAAAGTTATGCAATACATGGATTTATGTGCAGCTATGTCTGCATATAAGTTTTCTAGAACTGCTGTTGTTACAGCATCTGTTGATAGATTAGATTTTTTGGCACCAGCAAGAGTTGGTGATATGTTAATACTAAAATCTTCCGTAAATTATACACACAATTCATCAATGGAAGTTGGAGTTAGAATTGATGCAGAAAACGCAAAAACAGGAGAGATAAGACATACAGCTTCCGCTTATTTGACTTTTGTTGCATTAACTGACAATGGTAAACCTTGCAAGATTAGTAATATAATACCGGAAAATGATGATGAAAAAAGACGTTATGAAGAGGGCGAAGTTAGGCATAAACAAAGAATGAAAAGGGTTAGAAATAGAAATAAAAAATGACAACTTTTAATTTAAAAAAAGGATATGATCTAAAATTAAAAGGTCAACCACATAAAGATATAATAGAGGTTTCAGCTCCTGATATAATCAAGATAAATCCTCACGACTTTAAGTACATAAAACCAAAATTAACTGTTAAAGTAGGAACTGAAGTCAAAGTTGGAACACAGCTATTTTTTGATAAAAATTATCCTGATATTAAACATAATAGTCCGTGCTCTGGAGTTATTGATAGTATTGATTATGGAGCAAAAAGAAAAATACTTTCAATCAATATTAAAAATGATAAAGAATACGTTCAGGAAAATTTAGAATATTTGAAAAAATTTTTTGATCTATCATCAATATTAAATTTATCTGCAGATTCGACAAAAAAAATCATTAATGAAGCTGGGTTGTGGCCTACAATACGTCAAAGACCTTTTTCAAAAATTGCAGATTTAAGCTCAAAACCTAAATCAATATTTATATCAATGAAACCTACTGAACCATTGTCTCCAGATCAAATTTTCATACTTGAAAATGATTCCGTTGGTTTTATAGAAGGATTTGATGCGATATCAAATCTAACTGATGGAGAAATTAATGTAATTTTTGATAATGATCAAGATCCATCAAATTTGAGTTCTCTAGAAAAAGTTAATATTCATTTTTTTAATGGACCACATCCATCAGGGAATACAGGTATTCACATTCATCACCTAGATCCAATATCATCTAAGGATGACATTGTTTGGTATCTTACTGTTCAAGATGTTTGTAACATTGGAAAGTTGTTTGTTAATGAAAAAATTAATACAACCAAAGTGGTTTCAATTGGTGGACCTGGATGTAGTGATCCTAAATATCTTAAATTATATAATGGAACTCCGATTTCTCATATTAATTCAGAAATGGAATTAGAATTATCCGAAAATCATGTAATAATATCTGGAAGTGTACTATCAGGTAAACAAATAACTTTAGATCAGTCTGTAAAATATTATGACCAGATAATTTCAATAATTTACAAGACAAATAATAGAGAATTTCTTGGATGGCTTCTTCCTGGATTAGATAAATTTACTCTAACGAATACATTTTTTTCTAGATTAGTTGGAAAAAGTGGTAATATCGAAAACAATCAGCTAAATGGTAGTAAAAGAGCTATAGTGCCAATTGGATTATGGGAAAAAGTTTTACCAATGGATATTTTACCAAATTTTTTAATTAGAAGTATTTTAGCTGCAGATATTGAAGATATGGAAAAGCTTGGTATATATGAATGTGATCAAGAAGATTTTGCGTTATGCTCATTAATATGTCAATCAAAAATCGAAGTTAGTCAGATCATTGATGAAGGTCTTGATTTAATGTATGAAGAAGGTTAATTAAATGTTATTTCTTAGAAAAATATTAGATAAACTTGAACCAATCTTTAGCAAAGGTGGTAAGTTTGAAACTTTATATCCTCTTTATGAAGCAGGTGATACATTTCTTTATACTCCTAAAGATAAAACAAATAATGCTCCCTTTGTAAGAGATCATATTGATTTGAAACGAACAATGATTATTGTTGTTCTTGCATTAATACCTTGTTTATTATTTGGAATTTTTAATGTTGGTCACCAATATTACAGTTATCTAGAGCCCTACGCAGATGCAACTTTTTTTGACAAAATATTTGTTGGGTTGCAATCTGTGATACCATTGTATATTGTTGTATTTACTGTTGGTGGATTAACAGAGGTAATTTTTGCAATAATTAGAAAACATGAAGTCAATGAAGGTTTTTTAGTAACAGGATTTTTGATTCCATTAATAATGCCACCTTCACTTCCTTTATGGATGGTAGCTGTTTCAACAATTTTTGGTGTTGTAATAGGTAAAGAAATCTTTGGTGGTACTGGTTACAATGTGTTTAATCCAGCTTTGGTTGCAAGAGTTTTCACCTTTTTTGCATATCCTACGACAATGTCTGGAGATGTTGCTTGGGTTTGGAAAATGCCAGAATATGAAGGCAAAACAGCAGCTACTTCATTGCTTGCCTCTGCCAAAGAATTTGTATCTGGTAACATAAATATAGATTATGGTTTTTTGAGTTTTATGAATGGTTCGCTTCATAATAATTTTGTTGATGCTAATAGTCAATTAGGTATTAATAATTCAGATGTTGATTTGTCGTGGTCTTCTTTATTTTTTGGATTAATACCTGGTTCTATTGGTGAAACTTCTACTTTAGCAGTAATTATTGGTGCTGGTTTAATTATTGTAACTGGTGTTGCATCTCATCGAGTGTTAATGGGTGGTTTGATTGGTATGTTTTTCAGTTCTTTGTTACTTTATTTTTTTGGAACTTTAATTGGAAGTACAAATCCAATGATGTACTTGCCTCCTCATTACCATTTAGTGATGGGATCGTTTGCTTTTGGTATGGTATTTATGGCAACCGAACCTGTTACAGGTTCGCATACAGATCAAGGTAAGTTTATTTATGGTTTATTAATAGGTTTAATGTGTGTTGTTATTAGATGTATAAACCCAGCGTATCCAGAAGGGATGATGCTTGGTATACTTTTTGCAAATGCATTTGCACCATTGATTGATTATTACGTAGTTGAATCTCATGTAAAACTTAGGAAGAAAAGATATGCTAGATAGATTAAAATCCATTCAATTTGTGATGATTGTTTCATTTATTTCAAGTTTAGTGCTTGCTCTTATGGCTATGTCTTTGAAACCTTCAATTGATAATAATGTAATGCTTGATAAGAAAAAGAGTCTATTAAAGTCAATTGGTATAGATGCAACTGGATTAGACGAAGAGGGTTTAGATGTAAAATATAGATATCATATTCAAGAATTAGTAATCAATAAAAATGGAAATATAGTTGATGATATTAAATTATCTGATTTATTATGGATTGAAGATAAGGGTAGTGGTGCCACAAATTATAAAAATTCTAACTCCGGTAGCATTAATGAATACCTTCCAATTTATAAAACCAATAATCCAAACGGATATATAATTCCAGTTTCAGGTAAAGGTTTATGGTCAACATTAAAAGGTTACTTTGCTCTATCAGATGATAAAAATACAACTATGGGGATTGTGTTTTATGAGCATGGTGAAACCCCTGGATTGGGAGCTGAAGTTGACAAACCATGGTTTCAGAATCAATTTAAAATTGACCAAGGTAAGAAAATTTTTGATGAGCAAGGAAGTTTAGTTTCTATTTATGTTAATAAAAAGAAATTTACGGAAGATAAGCCTCATGAAGTAGATGGGATAACGGGTGCAACTGTAACGGCAGATGGTGTAACTAAGTTTCTTAAACGAGACTTAATGAGATACGAAACATTTTTAGTTGGGCAAAGATAATGATTAAAAATAAAATATTTACAGATCCACTAATGGATAATAACCCAATAACTAGGCAAGTTTTAGGTATTTGCTCTGCATTAGCAGTTACAGTAAAAGTAGAACTTGCGATAGTTATGACTTTGGCATTAACCTTTGTGTTAACAATGTCAAACACTTTGGTTTCAATATTTAGAAATTACATACCTCATAACGTTAGAATAATCGTTCAGTTAACTATAATTTCTTCTCTAGTAGTATTTGCGGATTTGACATTAAAAGCATTTATGTATGATGTGAGTAAAGAGTTATCTGTTTTTGTTGCTTTAATCATAACTAACTGTATTGTGTTAGGCAGAGCTGATTCTTTCGCTATGAACAACAATATTAAAGATTCATTTATTGATGGATTAGCTAATTCACTTGGGTATGGATTGATTTTAGTATTAGTAGCAATTTTTAGAGAATTTTTAGGAAGTGGAACTATTTATGGTATTTCACTTTTACCACAATCAATATATAGTAATGGTTATATTGATAATGGGTTAATGCTACTAGCTCCAGGTGCATTTATAGTTTTAGGTTTAATTATATGGTTACAGAGAACATATACAGGTTTTGTAGAGGAATAATTTATGGCAGAAATTTTGGAACATTATTTAAGCTTAGCAACGAAAGCAATATTTATTGAAAATATATTATTAGCTTACTTTCTAGGGATGTGTTCATTTTTGGCATTATCTAATAAAGTTGAAACAGCATCAGGTATAGGTAAAGCAGTAGTTTTTGTAAATGCGATTACAGTGCCTTTGAATTGGTTAATTAAAAATTATTTACTTGATGAAGGCGCTTTATCT
>Ga0163111_10002840_pt1 | contig 11051 bp, 12 predicted proteins | sample CRUFie1St18metaG_FD_109645 | JGI IMG/M metagenome (GOLD analysis project Ga0163111, IMG submission 109645) | Marine microbial communities from the Costa Rica Dome - CRUD Field 142mm St18 metaG | ecosystem: Environmental > Aquatic > Marine > Oceanic > Photic zone | place: Costa Rica: the Eastern... | reverse complement strand
ATTTGAAAATTGTGAGGAATACATTGGAGTTAACATGAGTAATGTCAGGAAAAGAGCAATACGAGCGGTTTTGAGACCTTCCCGAGCGTTCCTAGTCACTTGCACGTGTCCCGGCTGTTCGCAGACTGTTAAAGAGTTCTCATCATAAGTTCCGTATCTGCATCTATTTCCGGGACATATTTGAGCCGCGCGATTCAAGACTAAGTTCGTACGCCCAAAGGCCGCAGGGGTACCCGAGTGGTCAAAGGGGCCGGACTTAAGCTCCGGTGGCAAGGCCTTCGTGGGTTCGAATCCCACCCCCTGCACCATCAAAGCGAAAAAGTCTTCAAATCACTTAATTTTAGTCATGGAGCAACCTAATGTCCCATCACCATTCAATATATCCAACTTCGTAATTACTACAGAAGCTGCCTTGACACTATTTGGAATAGATACTTCCTCCAAAAGACGATGAGCCAAGGTTTCAAGAAGTGAAAATCGAGCCGAGGATAAGACATGATCGAGAGACTCGATCAAGTATTCATAATTCAATACTTCTTCCAACTTATCATTTTCAGGATTTCTAACTTCAGATAGCATTACATAGATATCAAATTTAACTTTCTGTGGATTCCCTATCTCAAAATCATAAACTCCGAGATCCACATCTCTAACTATGTCTTCTAAGAAAAGTGTCGTAACTCCGTTGAATGAGGATAATAAATTAGAAATTGCATCTTTGTGAGATGTCATAATTTCACTCCGTCTCAAATACTACATCTCTAGACCTTGAAAGAAATCTTTCACCTGAGTCCACGTAGATGACTTGACCAGTAACTGCCTGAGCATGCATCAAATAACAGACTGCCTCAGCAATGTCTCCAGGATTTGGGCCATAGCCCAAAGGTGAACTAGACTGTGCGCGTTCAAATCCTTCATTGGTTTGTGAATCACTTGCTAGTGTATGACCGGGAGATACTGCATTTACTCTTACTCTAGGAGCAAGACTTCTCGCTAAAGTATCTGTTAAACCTAGCATTGTGTACTTTGAAGCGGTGTAAGATAAATGGTCAGGATTCGGATTGTAGAGTTTTTGATCTAAAATATTAACCACACTACCTGAATCGTCTTTTTGTAAATTTTCATACATTTCTTTAATCAATAAAATAGGTATTTTAGCATTAATTTGCATATGTTCATCCCATAATTCTGGTGTAATGTTGGAAATATCATCATGCACAAATAGTGATGCATTGTTAACGATAGCGTTGAGTGAACCAAACTCTTCAATTGCTGAAGTGATTAATTTTTTGACGCTAGAAATATCTGATAAATCTCCTTGACAAATTGCAGCAGAACCACCATTTGAGATAATCATATTTGCAGTCTCTTCAGCATCTTCATACGAATTTCTGTAATGTACCAAAACTTTGTAACCTTTTCTAGACAGACGAAGACAGATTTCTCTACCAATTCTCTTAGAGCCCCCGGTAACTAGTACAACACCCTGAGACATAGTATTCCGAAGGAGAGGTGCAATATGACATCTTGTATTCAAAGAAGTTCACAATTCGCTTACAGAATAGTTTTCGTCATGGACTTGCTCGACGGCATCAATGCCAACGCGTCTTCCTACTGTTGATGGACAAAATCACTCATTAGATGATGTTTTAACGCATAATGGCAAAAGCTCGCTTGGAAAAAGAAAAGAAAAAAGAAAACGTCTTCCTGGCTGGTTTAGAACCAGTCTCCCCACGGGTGATTCTCAGAAGAGATTTAATGATACAAAATTAAATGTTCATGAACATGGCCTCCACACCGTTTGTGAAGAGGCAAGGTGTCCAAACGTACATGATTGCTGGGCGAGAGGAACTGCTACATTCATGATTGCAGGAGAGGTATGCACAAGAGGATGTAGATTTTGTGCCGTTGGAACTATCAAGAAACCTCCTGAACTGAATCCATTGGAACCCGATGAATTGGCAGAAGCGATAGAAAAAATGAATATCTCACATGCCGTCATTACAGTAGTTAATAGAGATGATTTACCGGATGGAGGGGCTGAGCATTATAGAAAATGTTTGTTAGAAGTTAATAGTAGAACTCCAGAAGTTGGACTGGAACTATTGTGTTCAGACTTAGAAGGGAATTTAGATGCTCTAGAGAGTTTACTTGAAGACTTACCAATCAAGGTTTTTGCTCATAACGTAGAATGTGTACCACGGCTAGATAGTAAAGTCAGAGACCCAAGAGCTTCTTTTGAGCAATCACTGACGATTTTGGCCTATGCTAAAAAATTAAGACCTGATCTAAAAATCAAATCTAGTATTATGGTCGGGTTAGGTGAAAGAGACGAAGAAATTATTGATGCTATGAAATTACTTCGAAATGCGGGAGTAGATATGATAACTTTGGGACAATACCTTCAACCAAGTAACAAGCACTTATCTATTGATAGATTCCCAGAGCCAAAACAATTCGCTGAGTGGGATAAGATTGCAAGAGATTTAGGATTTAAGGCCGTAGCAAGCGGACCTTTGGTAAGGTCCTCTTACAGGGCAGGACTTTTGTTTGAAGAGGCCGAAGGTGCAGAACCTGTAGTCACTAGGGAGTCAACAGGTTCTGCTGTTAGTTACCTAAATCCAACAAAGAATTTGTGATTAGTGAAAGCCAACAAATATGAGTAAGAAGAAGGTGTTAGATACATGGCGGAGAAGGAGACGAAGTCGATACGCGTCCCTGATGCGCCATATCGTCCTGGCGATGTACCAAAATTTGAACAATGGACATGGAAACCTGAAGATTTGAATCTACTTAACATTGAATGTTCAGTAGAAGATACTGAGAGGCATGCTAATGGGCTAGTCAGAGTATTGAATGATAGTCACGAAGCGAAAGGAGAGTGGGATCCAAAATTAAGTTCTGAGGTTTTAATCAAAGGATTGGAACACATGCTTAGAATGAGGATTTTTGATGAAAGAATGATGAAGATGCAACGTACAGGTAAACTTTCATTTTACATGCGTTCATTTGGAGAAGAGGCTATTGCAATAGCACAAACAATGGCACTGGAAAAACAAGATTGGTTATTCCCTACATATAGGCAACCGGGTGCACAATTCGTCAGAGGAAGAGATATGGTTAGTATGATTTGTCACTGTATTGGGAATGAAGAAGACAATGTTAAAGGAAGACAAATGCCTGTGCATTATACTTACAAAGAAGGAAGATATATCTCAGTTTCAAGTCCTGTTGGCACACAATTTAGTCAAGCTGTAGGCGTAGCATTGGCTTCTAAATACAAACAACTTGATGAAGTGACAATAACTTGGATTGGTGATGGAGCAAGTGCTGAAGGAGACTATCATTATGCACTCAATTTCGCCAGCATTTTCAATGCACCTGTGATTTTAAACGTAGTTAATAACCAATGGGCAATCTCAACACATTCTAATTTCGCTAGTAAAAATCAGAATTTCGCTATCAGAGGAATACCATATGGAATTCCAAGTATTAGAGTCGATGGAAATGATTTTCTCGCTCTGTATTCAGTTACAAAATGGGCGAGAGATAGGGCTGCTAATAATTTAGGCCCTACACACATCGAAGTACTCACTTACAGGGCAGGTGCCCACAGCAGTAGCGACGATCCATCAAGATATAGGCCTAAAGACTCGAATGATTTCTGGCCAGGTGGCGACCCAATTGAAAGATTAAAATTACATTTAATACAAGAAAATTACTGGTCGGAAGAAATGCACAAGGAACTTGAAGAACAACTCGATTCTGAAGTAATGGATGCATACAAAGAAGCAGTTAAATTCGGGGACTTGGCAAATGGACCCTATCCTTCATCTGATGCAATTTTTACGGAAGTATACGAAAAACCACCATGGCATTTGTTAGAACAATGGGATGAAATGAAACGTTGGAGGGATAATTAATGCCAAATATGAATATGGTGCAATCTGTTAACAGCGCTTTAGATAATATGCTAGAAAAAGACTCAGATATTGTAATTTTTGGAGAAGATGTGGGTTACTTCGGGGGTGTTTTCAGGACATCAGACGGCCTACAGGAAAAACATGGTAAACACCGTGTTTTCGATTCTCCATTGTCCGAAGGAGGTATCGCTGCTACAGCATTCGGTATGGGCATTAACGGACTTAGGCCAGTTGTTGAAATACAATTTGCAGATTATATATTTCCTGCATACGATCAGATTGTAAATGAGATGGCAAAGGTTAGACATAGATCAGGAGGAGAATTTTGGTGTCCGGTCACAATAAGAACTCCTGCAGGAGGTGGGATAAGGGGGGGTCATCATCATTCTCAATCTCCCGAAGCTCAGTTTACTCATACCCCTGGATTAAAAGTTGTATACTGTTCAACACCATTCAATTCGAAGGGGCTATTGATAAGTGCAATCGAAGATAATGACCCTGTTATATTTTTTGAGCCTAAAAGATGTTACAGAGGTCCATTTTATGGTGACCCACATAATGTCCCTACTTGGAAAGACCATCCAGAAGCAGAAGTTCCTGAATCTTACTATAAAATACCATTAGGGGAAGCAAGATTGGCAATGGAAGGAGAAAAATGTACGGTAATCACATGGGGGGCTATGGTTCATGTGGCAGAACAAGCGATAAAAGACTCAGGAGTAAGTTGTGATTTGTTAGATTTACAAACACTAGTACCTTGGGATAAAGATGCTGTTCTGAAATCGATAAAAAAAACCGGTAGATGTGTCATTGTTCATGAAGCACCAAAGACAAGCGGTTTCGGTGCAGAAATGGTTGCTTCTATTCAAGAAAGGTGTTTTTATCACTTAGAAAGTCCAATAGAAAGAGTCACAGGTTGGGACACACCATTCCCACATACGACAGAATGGGATTATATGCCTAGCCCCTCTAGAATTGCTGAGGCGATACAAAAAACTCAGGAGGAATGAATATGGAAGATTATGTTTTCAAGTTACCAGATATCGGAGAAGGAGTAGTAGAAGGAGAAATAGTGACTTGGCATGTAAAAGTGGGAGATTCAGTTTCTGAAGATGATTCAATTGTCGATGTAATGACTGATAAAGCGACGGTCACAATACCTTCACCTACTAATGGAGTAGTAAAAGAATTGAGTGGAGATGTAGGTGATATGATTGCTGTGGGCACAGCTCTAATCACATTTTCTAGTGATGGAGTGGTAAATGTTCCCGCAGAAGAAGAAAAGGAAGCAGTTGTCACTCTGGAACCAGAGATAAAAGAAGAAACTGCAGAATTTGTACAGGAAAAAGTAGAAGAAAAAGTAGAGGTGAAAACACCTACTCCAGTTAATTCAATGCCTCAAAAGACCGAAATAGTATCTGAAAAGAATGTTTCTGGAGGTAGAGTATTAGCGAGCCCCGCTGTAAGAAGAAGGGCTCGTGAAGCAGATTTAGACCTAACATCTATTTCTGGATCCGGACCAGCAGGAAGAATTAGACATGCGGACTTAGATGCATTCATTGCTGCGGGTGGAGCAGTTTCAGGAGCACCTCCACAGTCGTACTCAACAAAGAGAACTGATACCAACGAAATAAAAGTGGTTGGTTTAAGAAGGAAAATAGCAGAACAAATGGTAAAATCAAAATTCTCAATACCCCATTTTTCATATTTTGAAGAAATCGATGTCACTGAGTTAGAAAAACTCAGGAAGCATCTAAATTCAACTAAAGATGATAGTCAACCAAAATTGACTTATTTGCCATTTATCATGATGGCTTTAGCAAAGATTATGCCCAATCATCTAGAATGCAATGCGCACTACGATGAAAAAAGAAATATTGTGACTCAATACTCAGCAGTTCATCTTGGAATTGCTACCCAAACCGATAGAGGATTATTTGTCCCCGTAGTCAAACATGTTGAAGCAATGGATATTTGGCAATCTGCTTCTGAGATGCAAAGAGTCTCAGGCTCTGCTAGAAATGGAACAGCGAGTTTAGATGAGTTGACTGGATCGACATTTACTATCACTAGCCTTGGAAGGGAGGGCGGATTAGGTGCAACTCCTATTATCAATCACCCAGAAGTCAGTATACTTGGAGTTCACAAAGCGAGAGAAATGCCTGTTGTGCAAAATGGGAAAATCGAAGTGAGAAGAATCATGAACGTTTCAAGTTCTTTTGACCATAGAATAGTGGACGGGGCAAATGGAGCCGCCCTAATTCAATCATTGAAGAAAATGTTGGAGCATCCGGCTCTGATTTTTATGTAGGTGGAAAAGATGAGTGGAAATCGCAAATGCCAAGTCTTAGTTGTAGGAGCTGGACCTGGAGGGTATGTAGCAGCAATTAGAGCAGCTCAATTGGGGCTGGACACTATAATAGTTGAAGGAGAGAAAGCGGGAGGAGTATGCCTGAATGTTGGTTGTATCCCGAGCAAGGCAATAATACATGCAGCTGAGAGATATGAGGCTTTGAGAAAACACTCTTCTGAAGGAGGGCATATGGGGATTTCACTAAATGAAAATCCTGAGCTTCAAATGAATGGAATTGTAGAGTGGAAAGACGGGATTGTTCAGAGATTAACTAAAGGTGTAGAAGCTTTACTCAAAAATGCTGGAGCTGAATTAATCAATGGTTGGGCTAAATTTTCGTCATCTAAACTATGTACTGTAAAGACTGATGATGGAGAAATAAATATTGAAGCAGAGAATGTTATTATCGCTACTGGATCAACTCATATTGATTTACCGTTCATGCCGTGTGATGAAGAATTTGTATTATCTTCCACTGGTGCACTTAGTCTCGAAAAGCTACCAAAGAAAGTTGCTATAGTTGGAGGTGGTTATATCGGCCTAGAATTAGGTTGTGCATTAACAAAGCTCGGAACAGAAGTTACAGTGGTTGAAGGTATGGACAGTATTCTAGGAATTGTGGACAAAGAAATTAGAAGGCCTCTTGAAATATGGTTGAAGAAAAATAAAGTTACGGTACACACTAATTCTCTCGCCAGAGGTTCGAAAATCAAAGGGAAGGGTGCTTCCAAAAAAGTCGAACTGACTTTTGAAAAGGATTCCGAAGAACATAAAATAACTGTTGACAAGATTTTAGTCACAGTGGGGAGAAGCCCGAACTCAAAAGGCTGGGGATTAGAGAATATGGGGATTAGAATGGACACTTCTGGCAGGTTTATCCGCATAGATCGGCAATGTAGAACCTCAGCACCTGGAGTTTATGCAATTGGAGATGTAGCAGGAGAACCAATGCTGGCACACAAAGCAAGTTCTCAAGGTGAGATGGTAGCAGAAATTATTTCTGGTGAAAAAAGAGAGTTCGATAAAGTTGCCATTCCTGCAATTGTATTCACTGAGCCAGAAATTGTCTCCGTTGGACTTACTCCTGATGAAGCAAAAGAGAAAGGAGAAGAGATAATCATTGGTAAATTTCCTCTTGCTGCAAATGGTAGGGCGTTGACAATCGAAGCCGAAAAAACCGCTGGCTTCATAAGAGTAATTGCTAGAGAAAGTGACCATGTAATTCTTGGTATTCAGGCAGTAGGAAGTCACGTTGCTGAATTACATGGAGAATTTATCCTTGCTCTTGAAATGGGAGCATTATTAGAAGATATAGCAGATACTGTCCACGCTCACCCAACGATGACTGAGGCTTTTCATGAAAGTGTATTGAAAACATTAGGTCATGCAATACATTCTGCTTGAGGTGATGAATTGAAGAAAATTCAAGTCCTTAGGGCTGGAATTGCAGAACATAGTCATATTTCAGATATCATGATTAAGATGCAACAAAAAAGAATTAATGATGAAATCATAGATTCAATAATACTTGTCGAGCATCCAGAAGTGGTGACGATAGGGCCGAAGGCGAACAGAGAAGGAGTTACTGTAAGCGAAGATTACAAACAAATTGTCGTAGATAGAGGGGGCGGAATAACCTGGCATGGTCCAGGCCAGCTAGTTGCTTATCCGATTGTTAAATGGGAAAACGATGAACAAAGCGTTAGAAAAATCATCAATAAAATCGAAGACCTAATCATTAAGACTCTTAATGACCTTGATATTAATGGATACAGAGATCCTGCAATGATGGGAGTTTGGGTTGATGGCAAAAAAATTTGTTCTATAGGTCTAGCTTTCCTACATTGGGTTAGTAGGCATGGATTAGCATTAAACTATGCAACCCCGGGCAATAGAATTGAGAACCTGGCTTGTTGTGGATTAGATATCGGAACCACTACGTCGTTGGAGAAACTAGGGTATACCACTAATAATGAGGGGGAAAAAATTAGCAAAAAGTTGTTGGAAGATACCTTAATTTCAAATATTGAAGAAATTCTTAACAGAATACCAGTAGAAGGCGAATATAAGATCGAGGATTTTTAATGAGAAAACCGAAAGAAAATCCTTTGAAAGGAAATTGGCTACTAAACTCAGATACCGTATTCCTGAATCATGGCTCATTTGGAGCCACTCCGAAAATAGTTTTGGAAGAACAAAAAAAATGGCAGAGACTAATTGAGAAGGACCCAGTAAAATTTTTTGATGATATCGCCCCCAATGCATTATTAGAATCAAGAAAGGCAATCGCGTCTTTTGTCGGATGTCATCATGATGATATAGCATTCGTAGAAAATGCAACCTCTGGAGTAAACACGATACTAAGGTCGCTAGATTTTGATAAAAATGATGAGATTTTAGTCCCAAATCATGCATATCAGGCATGTAGAAATACCATAGATTTTGTTGCCAAGAAAACCGGTGCAGTCGTAGTAACTTGTGAAATTCCTTTTCCGGTTAATAATGAACAAGTAATAATTGAAAAAATATTGGATTCTGTTTCAAAAAAAACAAAGCTGGCTCTCATTGATACGGTGACTAGCCCAACAGGATTGAAAATGCCTTTTGAGAAAATTGTAAAATTACTTGAAGATAGAGGGATAAGAGTTCTCCTTGATGCAGCACACGGAATTGGGATGATACCACTCAATCTAGATAAAATCGGAGCCTCATTTACGACTAGTAATTGCCATAAATGGTTGTGTGCACCCAAGGGTTCTGCATTTTTACATGTTAGAAAAGATATGCAAGAATTAATACACCCACTGACTATTAGTCATGGTATGACATTTCCGTTGAATGGAGTTTCGAGATTTCGTCATGAATTTGATTGGACGGGTACTAGGGACATATCCGCATGGTGCGTAATTCCTTTTGTGATAAATGAGATTAGTAAGATAGCAAATATGGATTGGGAGGGAATAATGAAACATAACAACGATTTGGTAATTCAAGCAAGAAATCTTATGTGTGAACTTCTAGGAATCACTCCTCCTTGCCCTGATGAAATGCTTTCAACTATAGCAACAATAAAATTAAATTTTGATAATTTCAGTAATCTTTCGATTTATGAGTCAGACCCAATACATGTTGAACTCTTGGAAAAGTACAATATTCAGGTCCCAGTATGGTACTGGCCCAATCCTGAAGGAAGATATATACGGATTTCTGCACAACTATATAATAACCTGGAAGAATATGAATATCTAGCATTAGCATTGAAAAATGTCTGTGAAAATTAAGCAATAGTTCAATATGTCCTATTACTGCCGACATTCATGCCAAGCGCTGTTGTTGCCTTGACCGGTGCGTCCGGTGCACAGTATGCTGTTCGTCTTCTAGAAGCACTTTCAGAAGCATCATGGGAAGTAGATTTGATAGTAACTAGTACAGGAGCGATCAACTTACGTCTTGAATGTAATATTGAACCTGAAGACCTGACAAAAATTAATGGGGTCACTTTACATGATAATAACAACTTAGCAGCCAAGCCCGCTTCTGGTTCTGCCAAATATGATGCTTATATTGTCTGTCCTACAAGCGGGACAACTATCGGGAAAATTGCAGCCGGAATTTCTGATAATCTTGCAACGAGAAGTGCTATTGTCGCACTAAAGGAAAGAAGAAAATTAATTTTGGTCCCCAGAGAAACTCCATTCGCCACCACACATTTAGAGGCAATGACAAAAATGTCAACTTGGGGAGTGATAATACTACCTGCAAGCCCTGGTTTTTATCATAAACCAAATTCAATTGATGATTTGATTGATTTTGTTGTGGCAAGAATTCTCGATCAACTTGGGATAGAACACAAACTGAGTAAAAGATGGTCCGGCGAAGAAGTGAAGTAAAACTAACTCTTACAATAATCAATTATTTCTTGATAGTTTGGCTCTATACCTGGATTCTCTGCAACCCACGAATAACCAATCTTGCCATCTTCATCGATCACAAACACAGACCTCTGAGCTGCTATATAACCCGGCATTACAAAGTCAATTCCAACTCCAAATGCATTTGTTGCATGACGGTTAACATCTGAAAGTAATGGAAATCCTATCGAATTAAGTTTCGAGAACTTATTATTAGAGAAAATTGAATCTACACTTATTCCAAGAACTTCAGCTTCCATGTTCTCAAAATCACTTAGAAAGTTGGCGAATGTACACATTTCAGTGGTACAAACACCAGTAAATGCTGCAGGGTAAAATGCTAAAACTACTTTGTTACCTAGAGATTCACTTAGTGTAACCATAGTTCTATCATTTGCCATTAAAGTAAAGTCCGGTGCAGGGTCGCCTACTGATACCATAGACTTGCGGAAGTATATGACCATTCAAAGATAACCTTTGTTCGGAGTTGAAATTATGCATGAAATTACTTCAATTCAAGATTGGAAGAAAACCGTTCAAATCTCTGACTTTTTACTCTTAATTACAAAGGATTCTTGTGAAGACTGTATTGATGTTGAAAGATACTTGGAAAAAAGTAGTTATCTGATCAATAAAGTAATTGTGAAAAAAATCAATTTAGATAATCCGGAATCTGCAAAATTAATTAAATCACTTGAATGGATTAATATCGAAGTTGATTTTGTTCCATTTTGGAGTCTTTACATGAAATCTGAAAAAATAAGAACAATAATCGGAAATATTGAACAAGTTAAAAAAATACTTTAATTACATTTTTTCAGGTGTTTCTATCCCTAAAAGACCTAAACCTGATTTTAGTATTCT
>Ga0163111_10002839_pt1 | contig 11053 bp, 25 predicted proteins | sample CRUFie1St18metaG_FD_109645 | JGI IMG/M metagenome (GOLD analysis project Ga0163111, IMG submission 109645) | Marine microbial communities from the Costa Rica Dome - CRUD Field 142mm St18 metaG | ecosystem: Environmental > Aquatic > Marine > Oceanic > Photic zone | place: Costa Rica: the Eastern... | reverse complement strand
CTCCGTTCCATTCTGCAATACAATCTACTCTACCAGCAATTTTATAGAAGTTGTGCCATAGTGTTTGTTCTTGACAATGTATCAATCCAATACATTCATCTAAATATGGTTTCAGTTGTGAGAACAAACAATAAGATAGAAATCTACCTTTTTTATATTCATTCCAATCTTTGTTATCATAACCATTGTCTAAATATTTTTCACAATAGTGGTGTACTTGAGTTCCTCTAGTTGCAGATTTTCTTGAGACATAATTTGCAACATCATCACCAACTCTTTTTCTCCACTCAAATAAACCTTCTTTACCTCTGTTTTTTAAAACAGTAGTAATAGATGGATAAAACTTACCCTCTGGTGTTTCGTATAATCTAACACCATCATTTGTTTTTGCACTTATTTCTGGTATATCTAAATCAAGTTTATGTTTGAACATTATTTCTTTTTGTATTTTTTGGGTACTTTACCATACCCTACAACTCTATCCCATTCTCTTTGTGTGTAACCTTCTTTGTCTATCATATATTAAGACCATTTGTGTATACTACTTTACCATTTATTTTACTTGCTGTCAATACCGATTTTCTATTTTTTCCATCTTCATTATAAGATATATGAATCCACCCACTTCTAGGGTCGCCTGGTGTATAGAACTCTAAAATGAGCTGGTCAAAATCTAAGTTGTTTTCTATCCACATAGCAACATCTGCATTACTTTCTTTTAGACATTCAAGGTCAACTGCCTGACCTTTACAATGTTGTGATTTAGACGAACCACCTATCTTTGCATTTAAATCTGGACTTCTATACCCAGATGTAATAAGTGTTACACCAAACTTTTCTCTTATTGGTTGTACAACATTTGCAAATAATTTTTTTGCATTTTGTAAATGTTCTTCACTTAATGAATTATCTATTCCGTGTCGTGTTGCAGTTTGTGATTTAATATATTCTGCAACAGTAAAGTTTTTACTCAATCTTTCAGACATATTCCTCTCCTAAAAATTTACCTTGTAACTCACACCTATTGCATTATATTGACTATCACCTCTTTTAAATTTACTTCCGATACCTATACTATTATTCTTATCAAGTTTATAAGATATTCCTGCCTTATATGTAGTGTCTGATTGTTCGTATATAGAATCAAAACTATCTCTGAATCTTACACCACCTTTAATACTCCAAACATCATTTAATTTATATTTTAGACCAGGCTCTATGTGCCAGTATTCGTGACTTTTATCTCTAGTAAATTTATATCCAGCACCACCTCGTATGTACATACTAAGTTTACCATAAACTTTTTTAGAACTTATCAATGCAAATTCTGCTCTCTGGTCATTACTAGTAGAACTATCTTTTACTTTTAATCTTGTTTTTATTTCGGCAGAGAATACATCATTTAGTTTCTTACCAACAGTAAGTCCATACTCTGATGCATTACTACCACCATTTAATCCGTCTTGTAAACCATAACCAAACTTTGCATAATAACCTCTTGAGTGATTACAATCTTTAGTGTGTATGTGTTCTGCATTACTAGTAAAAGGTAATGCAATAACACTTGCAATGATTAAACATCTCTTAATCATATACAACTTCCCTCTGGGTGTTCACCATTTTCTTCTGGTGATTTTCCGTGTTTTAAATAATAATCTCTTGCTTTACGAATATTCGCACCGTGATGATTTGACATTTCACACCATTGTTTAATGTATTCGTTTTCTGGGTCAAGTCTTAATACTTCTTTCACTAATGTTTCTTGTATTCTCCAATCCCAAGCTTGTTTTGTACTTTGCATAATATATTACTCTCCTAGACCAAGTTTTGTTTTTTCTATTAAATATGAGCGAACAAAACCAGAACGAACAATATCACCTATTGTAAATTCTACTGTTTCAAATTCTTTCATTTGTTCTAATATTCTCATAAAATCTTGTAGTCCTTCTTTTTCACTCATCTTGGTCAAATCTGATTGAAAGAAATCACCACAAAATATAATTTTACTGTCTTGACCAACTCTTGTAACAATCGTATCTAATTCGTGAAAGTTACAGTTCTGAGATTCGTCAACAATTACGACAGCGTTATCTAATGTTATACCACGAAGATATGAAGTTGTCAAGAAGGTAACACTACCTTGATTCTTTAATCTGTCGTATAACATACTAAATGCATTATCACTTGATTGTTCAAACATAAACTGAACCATATTGTGATATGGTACTTGGTACAATGCAGACTTATCTTCTTCATCACCAGGCAGAAACCCCATATCTCTTGTTGGAACAACTGAACGAATAATGATAACATTTTCGTATTTGGTCTTTGGGTCTAATACTTGTTCTAGTGCAAGGTAAAGTGATATAAAAGTTTTTCCAGTACCAGCTGCACCAAACAAAAACAAATTCTTATTCTCTTTTCTCCAGGCATTAAATACTACCTTTTGATTATCTGTAATTGGTTTTACAGTAACTAAGTTATCTAATTTTATATCTTGTTTTTTACTCATAAGTTTCCTCGTAATTGTTTCCTAAATTATCAGTATATATTATTTTTTCTATATCACCACTAAACAAAGTGAAGTAATGATTTTGTGATATACCGATTGTTCCCTCATATGAAAATATACCTTTACTTGTTTTAACAACAACAGAGTCAATATAATCTGCTGGTATTTCTGTTCTAGTTAATTGATTAAATTGTAATCCAGAATAGTTTGGGTGATTGAATTGTATTTTCTTTTTATCAAAATGTAATTTGTCATCAATAATATCTACTCTATCTTTTGGTACATCACTATTAACTATTGGTGTTGCAGAACAACCACCAGCCGCCTTAATATACTTTCTATTAACATATAAATTACCATCTATATCTTCTGCAACAACAGTTAAATAAGTGTATGCATTTACTCTTATATTAGTTTCTATATATGGTAATAAACCTACAAACTCAAATGTTGCACAACAAGGTGTTGGATTCTCATCTATAATTAAAGTAAATTTAATTAAGTCTTTTAATTTTGTTGTGATAACAATAGGAACATTTCCACCATCTATTGCACGATAAGGTGATTCAATAATTATGTCATCAGTTTGTTCTAAAAACTGGTCTTTATATAAATTATCTTTTAACCATTCATTCCAACTATCAGATGTAGAAAATTTAGGTATCAACAATATTAAACTAAGTATTATTAAACTAAGTGCGATTTTTGTGTTTGTCATATGCTCTTTTTGCTTTTAATTTTCTGATAGATTTTTTACCATATCTATCTGCGAGTGGACTAGTAGGGTGTTTTTCTGCAATCTTACTAAACACCTCTCTCATTCCAGAATCACCTTTTTCACTTTTAGTAACACCAGCAACAACATTCATATTTAAATAATCTGCTGGTTCAATATTAGGATTGTCTTTTAAATACTTAACTTTTTCTTCATAAGACATAAATTCGTCAAAATATTTATCTTCTTTTTTATTGTAAAAATCGTATCTAGGCATCTAACTTCTTATTAATCTCTAATCTCAAGTCAACAATTCTTTCTTCTATATAATTAATTGCAGTATGGACATAACCCATATCTTCTGGGCCGTTTTCTTTTACAAACTTTTTTGCAATCTTTACTTCCTCTTGAAGCATCATAAGTCTATCAAGTTTACTTACCATAATATTATCTCCTTAGTTTCTTTTTATAATTTTCAATTTCACCTTTAAACTCTTTTAGTATTGTAAACATATCTATTGTTTGCATTACAAACATACCAAAAAAGAAACCAGTAAAAAATAGTAATAATTCACCCATTTTTTCTCTCCAATTCTTCTATAAGTTCTTTAACTCTTATCTGTAAGTCGTGTATTTGTTTTTGCATTTGTGCAATTTCAAATTGATATAACTCGTCTTTACCTAACCAGTTTCTCTTTAACTCTTCTCTTTTTTTTCTCACTTCTTCACTTTCTAAATATTCTAAATCACCTTTTACAATGTGTTCATTAATCATATCCCAATATCCTTTTCTTGAAACCATAATGGTATACTCCTATTCTTCCAAGTCGCAAATCTAGTCTTCTCTTTTATATAGTAGTTCTTATAAGCTGCGATTGGTTGATTAGGAATCTTGCAATAATCTGGCATACATTGAGGCATCTCAGTTAGTCTAGTATCTGGATTAATATTATTAGGAATCATATTTAAATAAGGTAGTCTATCTTCTACTGAGTGTTTCTTACCATACCTAAATGTATATTCTTTTAATAAGTTCACTAATAAATGTAATAACCAAGAATAATTACCTCTAGTTTCTCTACACCATATTGCAGAGGGGTGTTTAGTATGACACGCTAACATTAGATTCTTATCCATAAAATCTATTGGGTGTTTCCACCTTTTAACATTTCTACCAGTTTTGGATTTACCAGCATATTCTTTTCCGTCTAGTAATCTATGTGCAGTAGATAATAGTTGTGCATACTCTACACACATTTTTACAGCGTGTTTATCACAATGTTCCAAAGATGCAATCTTTGGGTCTTCATTAATATAAAATATATTCACATTACCTCCTTCTATAAAAAATGTGTCTACCTATTTTAACAGTTTTTTCAAAATGTCTTGACCATTTTGGTTTAACATAGTCAGCGTGATAATACAACGCTCCGTCTGTAATGTCAAGTAGTGTTTTAAAATTTGATGCAACTAAACCTTCTGCGAGTGTAAACAGTTGATTATATGTGTAGTGGTCTTTTATCTCATCTGATTTACCATCACAATACCAACTAAATTGACACATATTTTTGATAGGTTTTTTTAAACCTTTTTCTTTTAACCACCATTGTGATATTTTTGCATCTTCTATAACACCACAAATTGTGTTTGGATATAAATCACTTTTTACTCTATTTAAAACTACATTGGTTACACCTAGAACTCCAGCAGTTCCTTCATTACGAGCTTCAAAATACATATTCTTTGCAAGACAAGTTATTTCTTGTTTGTCAATATATCTGTCGTATTGTGCAATTTCCATATATTGCATTTGTGGAGTTCTATCTGGTCTATTAATACCAGCGATAACAACAATAGTTCCTAGTATTGTAGTGAATAACTTAAAAAACACTCTGTACCCCTCATCTGTTTTTTTGAATTGTAGGGAACGGTCTGGTAATCCAACTTGTTCCCTAGCAACTCTGGATTTAAAATATGTCTTGGTCATCTTCCTTATTCATAATATAAGTGCCAAGACTCATAAACCCAATTCCAGCGACTGCGAGGATGGAAAGAGTAGTGAGAGAGGCGTCACCATCAACAGCACCAGCCGCAAGAATACTGAATAATAATCCTAAAATCATATAAAACATAATATACCTATAAATTTAATATTAATAATTATTATAATACCATATTATTTTAATATGTCAACCCTATGCAGATTTTTTATAATCTTTATGATTAACATTTAAAAAATTGTCATCCCAATCAAATGCCTCTTGTACCACTTGTTTTGATAACCCCTTATACTTCTGATGTAATCTCTTATCTTTTGCAAGTATTAAAACTTCTGCCTCACCCTCTTGTAATCCCTCTAACATTTGGACAAACATAGTTTCACATTTAACTTGTTTTAATTTATCGTTTCCACCCTTTATAAAGTGAAATAGTTTACTTGCTTCTTGTTCTAACCTTGTATGTTCAGTTCCAGCTGGTGCATCATTTTTAATAAATGGTACATCACCGTCTGGTAATCTCCATACAATCTTAGGGTCAAAACTAGATTTCAAAATCATTTTCAATCCATCACTTTGGTATTTTCTCAATACCTCTATTTTTTTATCTTTTACTTTTGCATTATTGACCTTAGTTAATACTTCGTGTATTAAAGGTCTTACAACATCATATGCCATTAAAAATCTCCTAGTTTTTCAGTCAGTTCTTTTAGTCTGTGTTTCATAAAATAAGGTAATATTTTACTCTTATCATTTTGGGTAATTTTATCTACCCACATATTATATATAAGTTCCCCCAACTCATTTGGTATACTGTCAAAGTCAATCAATGTTTTGTTTCTTTGATAGTTTCTTTTTATCTCACCCTCTGGAATACCATTCTCTTTCCACTCAGTTAATTTCTTTTTTGTGATAGGTCTTTGTCTTAAATCTTCTACAAAGACAGTATCTTGAGATAAAACATTTGGAACACCATCTCCCTTATCTCCTCTAATAATATGTTCAAATTTATATTGTTCTGGATTCTCATCAACTACAAACTTTTTCAAAGTCGGTGAATATTGTTTTACATTATCACTTTGATGCAGTTGTATAAAATCTTTATCACCAGATATGATTAATATTTCTTCATATAAGTTTGGTGTAGAAGAAATCTTATTTGATAGAATCGCAATGATATCATCAGCCTCTGCACCATTTATTTTTAAAACTTTATAAGGGAAATTTTCTTCTAACTCATTTTGAATTTTAGTTAGTATATCAAACAACTCATTCCAATTCAAACTACTTTCACTTCTTGCCTTCTTACGGTTTTGTTTATAATAAGGAAAGTAATCTTTTCTCCAACAATGTTTGTCGTCATAACAAAGTACCAATTCACCAAAATCTTTACTGAATTTTGTTTTATAAGACCTCAATGAGTTTAGTACCATATGTCTTACTAAATCCTCACTTAAAGGTTCATCTTTTATCTGTATCATCAAATTACTAATCGTAACTTGATTCATATCAACTAATATCATTTATTCTTTTTTTTATCCAAAGCCTTCAAAAACTTTGATATCAATTCCATTTTAAATATTGTGTTAGTATTACCTTTTTCATCTTTCTCTTGAACCATAAACTTATCAACCAAAGGTTGCATTTCGTGTTTGATATCTAAATCTCTGTAAATAGAACTCTTGATTGATTCAATAACAAAAGATAAATCTTTTACAAATGTTGGGTCATTAACTTTCAATCCATTATCATTTAATGAGTGTACTAATTGTACTATTAGGGCCTCAGTAAGTTGGTCTGCAAAATAGATATCCTCATTAAGTCTTAATAAGTTCTCATCTGGTTTGACTACTTTTCTTTTACCCTTAAATCTTTTAGGGAATTTAATTATGTTATCTTTTTTCTTTTCCATAATAATATTTATATCCAATAACTGATTAAACCAGCAACTGATATGATAAACCCAACAGAGTTTAATAATATGATAGAACCGTCTTTCCAATAATATCCAACACTAACCCATACTACACTACCTATGGTCATAAAGTATAGGTTTAGTGGATAGATATTAAAAGATGTAAAACATAAGCCTATCAACAATAGGATAGAACCAAACCATTTTAAACCTCTAACTTCTTTTCTTTTTCTATTTTCCTTATGCATCTTCTTGTGCTTGCGGCCTTCTCTTTTCTTTTTCTTTCGTTCCTTGTTTCGTAAAATTCTCTTTTACGAAGTTCATTGAACATATCTTCTTTTTGTAGTTTCTTTTTCAGTTTTCTGATTGCCTTGTCTACATTTCCATTTTCTACTGCAACAGTAGTACCAGGCAATCTTTTCTCTGGGAATCTTTTCTTTTTATTAAATTTATGAATTTGTTTGAATCGCATACATATCCTCTATTAATTGATTAGTAACTTCTGCCTCGTATTGGTCTACACCAGTAAGAAATGCATTTATATCTGTTATTGATAGTTTTGTGATATCCGAAACATCTGCACACTTCATAACATAGTCTGCAATGTGGTCTGGAATATCTTCGTGTGTATTATAAAAATAAATCATATTCACCTATATTGTTAAGTTTTGTATCGTCTAATTTCACTTCTTATCATCTCTGAATAATGTCTTAACCAAGCTTTTGATTGTCCATTGAGATTATAATTTGAATCGTCTTTGCATTTGTTTTCCATAAACTTTGCAATATCTTCCAGATTCTCAAGTGCAAGTTGTCTGTTAGTTTTGATTGGTTTTAAATCTTCCAACATCATTGTAATTCCAACTTTTTCTAAATTATCCATAATTATATCCTATCATAAAAATTAATATTGTCAACCCTATTTAAAATTTAAATTAAACTTTTCAATCATAATATCTCTAACTCTTTCTCTATCAAGAGTATCACCACAAAATGTATATTCTCCTTTAGATAAACAAATTGAAAGATAGTCAATAGTTGCAGTAGTAATTTGATTTACAGTTGCACCCATATCATAGATACCACCTTTACCATAAAAATCATATACATAACCAATAAATTCTCCAATGATAGTATCTTTTCTTTTTCTTATTATATTTTTTCTCATTTTAATATCTACTCCGCTTCGTTAAGATTAACAAACCACACATAATTTGCAATCCAATTTAAATCATCTTCACTCCAAATGTTTTTACATTTGTCTTTTGCAATACCTAAGAACTCTTCAAATCTTTCACATTCTTTTATATCATTTTCATCTATATTACTAAGAAATCTATCTACTAGATTATCCATATGTTTATCAGTTATATTTGCGATTGTCATATTTTCTCTCTTTCTTTCTTGATTATATTACTATTATACTTTGTTTTAAGAACAATGTCAAGTCTTTTCTTTAATTATTATTCCAAACTTTTCTTTGTTTTCTTCTTTCTTTTATTCTTTGTTGTCTGTTCCAAACTTCTTCTTGAACTTCTAAACAAGGCCAATCGTGGTCATCTTCTATTGTATCATTAACCCACGCTAACAAATCATTTGCTAACTTTTTTGCTTCTGTTTTACTAAGATTAACAACATTCATAGAATCATCAGACTGCATCCAATTAGTCTTTGGATTTCTCACAGTTAATATACTCAGTCTTGCACCACCAAAACCACCATACTGTCTTAAACTTATTGTTTTTTTATTTGAAGATTTAACTCTTTTTCCCATTTTTTTGTCCTTTCTTTCTTGACTTTATGTCTCTATATTACCTTGTTTTGAGAACAATGTCAAGTAAAAAAGTAAAAAAAATGAAAAAAAGATATGAATTAAATCAATGACTTACGAGGGTATGTTATATTTTCTGTAATCATTGTGGTTTCCATACCAGTGAACTTCGGTATGAATCTTGTTTTTATTGGATTTTATGATATGTTTTTCCCACCAATCTGGTTCTTTTACAGTACAATGTGCATTTTCACCATTTGGTAGTATTGCGTGTGCAAGTCTAGTACAAATCGCAAGATATACAAATTTGTTTGCCTTACTGTATATCTCATCAAGTATTTTGGGTATTATCTCTTCTGGTATATGTTCTAAAACATCTGTTGATATAACACCGTCAAACTTACCCTCTGGTATGTTTTCGTGTTCTGGAAAGCCTGGGTCGTACATATAGATGTTTTCATCATTTATATGAAATAAGATGTTAAGGTGTGAATCTGTGTATTGACTACCCTTTCCACAACCATAATCTAATACTGTTTGAGAATTTGTTATCAAAACAATATTCGCAATGTTTGGGGTTTCTTTGAATAAACTAACACCTTGATAGGTGTTTTTATCTTCGTGCATTGACCTATATAAGTCAATATAATGTTGTTCAATGTCCATTATGTAACCTCATAAAATATTCTGCATCAATTAAAACTAATGGTTTTTGATTGTTTCTTTTTATAACAACTATGGGTTCATACTTACCAGCATTATCAGATGCCTGTTTATATGCTTCCCAAATGTTTAATTTTTCTTGATTTTTACACTCAATAGAATATGGAAACTTTTCTCTTGCAGCTCTAGCCATAATTAAATCTTCACCACCAGCACCCATTGAACGACTTTCAATATCCTCTTCGTGTATCTCTAATTTTTCTATGAGTTGTTCCCTAACCCATTTCTGTAATCTTCTACCTTTAGATTTTTTACTCTGTGTCTTCATCTACATTATCTTCATCAAGTTCTTCACCACAAAAAGGACAATGATTAACTTTATAGTATTCATCGTCCATATTGTGATTTATTTTAAATTCTGCATCACAAGAATCGCAATAAATTGTTTTTCCAGGCATTACTGAATCTCACAAGAACCAGACGAACACGCAAGTTCTTGTGAACCCACTGTCATATCGGATTTTTCATATTCTGATAATTTACTCCAATCAACACTAGTAGGCATTTTATTCAATAAATCATTATACTCTTTTTCATCACAATCTTGATAAGGTGCTTGTTTATATGTATGTTCACTATATGGTAAGAAACTTACTCCACTCATTAAGTCAAAGTTCTTATATACCCAAGCTCCAACATCAATCCATTCTTCTTCTTTAACAGAAATAGTTACTGAAGGTTTATGTTCACACCAATGTACTTGATATGTTTTCCAAAGTTCTAGTTGTTCAATCGCAGTTAAGTCTTGTCTAAATACTGCATCTGGACTACACTTTATCGGAAAAGAAAACACAGTAGTGTCATTTGGTTTCATAACATCATCTTCATTAGGAAAACCTTCTTCTACCATCATCTTTGTAAGTGGGTCTTTCTTATCACCTCTTACAGTTCTAATGTAGTAAGGGTTATGTCTAGCGTGAATACCACTTGCACTATCTACTAATTGTGATACAGTACCAGATGGTTTTACACAAGTAATTGCAGCTGATTGGTTTATTTTTAGTTTCTTAGACCATTCCTTATTAGTATCTACTGACATTTCTTTAAGGTTTTTTAATAACACATCTAAACCATTTAGTTTACCAGCAGTCCATTTATTATCCATAATACCAGTAAGAGATACACCTAGTAATCTTTCTTCAATACAATTCTTCTTCCAATCTTTACTTACATATTTAAAATTAGTAAGTGTAGATTGAAAAGTTCCAAGTATTGTTGCAAGTTTTACTTTTCTTAATAATGTATCTTCTGTGTCTTCTGGTCTAACAACAACTTCAGATAAGTTACAAAATTCTCTACTTCGTAAAATTATTTCTGAACAAGGATTAGTCCCAAAGTCATATCCAACATCTCTTCTTTCATTCTTCTCTGCAATATTCTTTGCAGATTCTCTATTGAATATACCTCTTTCACCAGACTT
>Ga0163111_10002836_pt1 | contig 11062 bp, 7 predicted proteins | sample CRUFie1St18metaG_FD_109645 | JGI IMG/M metagenome (GOLD analysis project Ga0163111, IMG submission 109645) | Marine microbial communities from the Costa Rica Dome - CRUD Field 142mm St18 metaG | ecosystem: Environmental > Aquatic > Marine > Oceanic > Photic zone | place: Costa Rica: the Eastern... | reverse complement strand
TAGCCCAATAATCTATTTTTCACTCTTATTTATTGTTAAAGCGCATAAAGACAAACGAGAAGCCGAGGGCGAGATGCCGCTACAAACAGAAACAAGTTCACCTCAAGAAACAATCGAGATTATTGAATCGATTCCAGGTCAACCGGTGCGCTTCAAACTAAACGACTCACCTAAAGGGGGAGATGCGTGGGTCGGCATCTATCCTGCAAGCACTGGTGATCAAGACCATGGAGACCGCTGGCGTTGGCTGAGAGATATTGATGTGAATAACGCCACTTTACCGGGACAATCTGCAGGCAGGTGGAGCATTCGCGTCTTCAAGGATGGTGGATACAAACTAGAGCATCGCGTAGATTTCGATATTATCGGGACTGATGAAAAATCAATTCAATCAGCAAAAAAGATACAGTCAGCATTGAAACAGGCTACCGAAGAAAAGAAAACCAATTTCTGGGATTCCGTCAACTGAATATTTGATTACTATAATTTAATCATCTTAATTAGACCATTCAATACATCAACTCTACCAAAGGCTTGACCGAGGTCAGTCATAGACCATTGCCATATGCTTGACTGTTCTTTAGGATACATTTGCTGTAAGAAATCTTCAGCTATTTTTGGGTTATTCTTTGATAGTGCGGCAAAGAGACAGAAGCCCTCAATTATTCCAACTGGTGGGAGTATATCACCGCCAATCTTGAGATTATCTGATACTAAAGGCCGGTCACTAATATATTGGTAGATTGTCTTTCCGTCCCTATATTCAGATTCTTTCATTCCTGCAAGTATCTTACTTGCATTATCGACGATTTCATTGAGTTGTTTATTATCAAGGTTTCCAAGTAGACTGTATTCTCTAGACATGAAAGCAAAAGAATCGATAGAGGATCGAGAAACCTCATAAAATTGTAATTTTCTAACCAATTCTTGAACAGACTGTGGCAGTTCCGAGGGATAATTACTGATTGATAATTTAACTGCTCGAAGATTCATTCCAAACCTGCGCATGAATATCCAAAACGGTTCGATATGATTCATTTGTACAGTTTTGTGTAAATATATTGTTGGAAGTATGTGGAACTTAGTCTGAATATTTGACTCCAAATTTTTCATATCCCAAAGATAGGGATAGAGTAGTTTGAACCACTCGTTCTTTGTGTTTATATCTTCAACCTTTTCGAATTTAACCTCATCTCCTCCAGTATCTTCTACTAAAGAAGACATATACCTAGCAATTTTGTATGGTGGTTCGAGTTGAGAAATAAGATGGTCACCTATTGCGTTGGTCATTTTTGATTTAAATGCAAATTTAACTTCGTGTATTGGTATAGTTGATACTTTATTGAATTCTGGCTTGAGTTCATGCTCACTTTCGAGGATAAGCGGAGTGCCATATATGTTGAATGAACCTTCTTGAGCATCAAGTGGTATACAAGGGCAGATGCCATATTTGGCGAGGATTAGTCCACCATCATCCTCTGCAGATATTTCTTTGCTAAATCCGCGAAAATTTAGGTCATACTCATCAGTTATTTCCTTTCCTTGGTAAGCGAACAAGCAATTAGGACAGACCAATCTCTCCTCATCAGTCATTCTAATCCCTCCCTTTTCTTGTGTAGGTATGAATTCAGTGCCAGTGCATAACCCTCATTTGTTAGGCCATATTGTAATTTTGACGAACCATCTTTAGGTATTTGTTTGGTAATCAGGCCTTTTTTTACTAGCGGCGTCATTCGTGTTTGAGTGCCCGTCACTATACCTTTTGTCAAATCATATGGCGCCTTGAGATTTTCAGCGAAATGGCGTAATTCTTTCCAAGTGAAACTAGATTTCTCTTCCTCCTTAATTATGTCAAATGGCAAAAGATTACTCGATTGCTTTTTTGAGTCTTGTAACAGCATCAACCCAACAAGTATGTTGCTGTTGCCTGGTTTTTCATTTAGGCTCATACAGTCCATAGCGAACCGATTTGGCACAGCCAATTTGTGAGCTACTTTGGAGAATTTTGAAACCGGAACATCTTCCTTTACTGCACCTTTTTCGCCTTTAGACTTTAGTGTATAGTAGGTATTTGAATCGCTAGCATTTGCTATCATTGATACTGTAGATTTCATTTCATTTAACACGTTAGTAATGTCAAAATTCCAGTTATGTGCGCCGAAATCACGCTCAGCAACATGCAATTGAGTTAGTAATAATTTGATGTATTTATCATGATAAGATCTGTCGTTTACGGGATTGATGCATATTATATGGTCTGCGTGATTTATTCCATCACTAAGACATCTCTGACGAAGAATTTCTTTTGCTGCTCTTAGGTCGCCAATAATATCTGTCTCTGTCAACTGTTCGCATGCATCATTAAGAGTCATAACAATAGAGTCATCGATGGAATTGATATGCGCTTGAATTGTCATTATCAGCGTATCAAAAGGTTGCATTGGCGCAATTTGAGAAAAGAATTGCATTGGTCGCGCATTTGGCCCTTTACTATTGGAAATATCAGGTAATCTACCAAAGCCGACTAATAATTCCATTGTATCTTCTTCGCTTAGCATGGATGAACAATATTCGTTGATGGCCTGTGGCCATCCATCATTAGTCAATTTGTAGATCGAATTTCCGTCTTTTGCTTTTTCTGTCAAAACATACTTATTGTCTACAAAAGGTCTCATCGCAGCACTTAATCCAGAAGTTAAGGCACCATCTATTTGTGACAATTCAAATGCCCCAAACCAGCCTTGAGTATCTTGGTTCTTGTTTAAAATTTCATTGATATACAATGTGGGAAAAGCACCTAATGTTTTTTTGCCAATTTCGTTGAAATTTTCCTTTTTTGCTAAGTTTGCTGATTTTATTGATAATTCATGAGAGCTCAATTCTAGAATACTTGAACCAGATATATGTGCCACTAACCATAAGATATGTTGATGCAAGGCAGGGCCGCGTCCCATCACAAACACGCAATTACCGGGTTGGTTGACAACCTTGATGACTGAATTCATTATTTCCCAAGGTTGATTTTTGAGGTCTTTGATTAGTAATTGGTCGGTTGCCAAAGGTGGCAAATCATAGTTTCTTACACAATCATCCCCAACGATTTCTTTCAATTCATACTGTAGGCCTGAAGTATTTAGGGCTGCAGGGTTTAGCAAAGAAATCTCATCGATATTTTCACCTATGATTAAGTTTTTAAAATCGGGAGAGATAAAATTTCCGTCCTTGCCCGGCCGTTCGAATCCTATGATTACTAACTGCATTGAAATCAACTCAGTATTACATCTAATAGTTTTTGCGAACTACAAATTTTTTGTTAAATTTAACATTTTTTTCCGGTTATTGACTATACATAACTCGAATGTTTGGTAATCAAAGAGAAAATGCTCGAAAAAACAAAACCCGTTCGGTTTGTTTTCGTTTACAGTCTAACCAAGATGTCGAGTCAAACTTCGAGGTTAACAGTACTTGCCTTCTTGGTGAAGCTATTGAAAGGTCAGGTATCAAACCAAGAGATGGAAGTCTAATTTACGCATTGGACAACAATGGCTCCCCATTGGATAATCACCTCCCAATCAGTAGTGTTCCTAACAACTTATTACTTGGTCCCAGCGACAAAATAAGCCAAGTATGGGGCGAAAAATGGGCTAATAACCTAGGCGAAGTAAACGATTTCAGTAAAGGGTGCATTGTAGTTCCAGGGCTAGAAATTGGAGAGTATTCAACAATATTCATAGTTTCAAGAAAGGGAAAAAATAAATTAAATTACGGCTATAAATTCTCTCAATTTGGGAATCATTACTCACAGGGAAATTTAGTTTATGTCAAGGCACCAATTAGTGATGATTCAGTATATTTATTCAATCCTAAAAGTGGAGTTGAGGATATTAAATTTCAATATATTCACGATGACATTGACAAGATTAGGGGATTTTGGGGCTGTTGTGAAATTATTAGTTATAATCCAGAGGGGCGGTCTCAAGTTAGGTTACGTGAAGACATCACGCCAGTACCAAAAACATTCAAACCAATAAATTCCAATAATCAAACAACAAAAGCCTTGAGACAGGTAAAACAAATCTCCGCTTCTCTGCAAAAGAGTAAGAAAAAGAGGAAGTTGAAAATTAAAAACTACCAATCGATTAATGATGAACTTATGATAGGTCAGGGAGATATAAGATACGGATTTGGTCAAGGTAAAATGAGAGACGAAAAAGCATTGATTTTCGGTTCACCCAGTGAAAAAAGTGGGACGAAATTTGGGAAACTTGCTTCCATGAGTCGTAAGAACCGTTCGGCTTTGGTCAACCTACCAGGTTACAAATTTGGCATGTCTCAAGTCATAAAAATCCCAGAGAATGGATTAGAGGTTCAATTGTACAATGAAAAGGCGATGAAAACTTACCGCTGTACTATTCTCCAAAAACCAGAATTTGACTTAGAGGAATTACGTGGCAGGTGGGTTGTTGCCAAACTTAAACGGCACATAAAATACAAAAGAGCGTTTGAGATTATCGGCCTTCCAAATGACTTTAGCTAATATTGAATTAAGATCGAAGTATTAAATTTGATAATTTTTCTGATAACGAATATAACTAGATGGTGATAATATGAGTAAAATAAGCAATGTAATTTATGATGAAATGGGCCAGTTTATCAGATTCCACAGTATTGGAGAGCAGCTTTCACAAGGCGAATATCTTGCACCACTAAGGATAAGTTCAGGTGCTGGAATCTCAAAGAAAGTGTTCAATCACTTCACCAGAGGAGACCTATATCCTTCACTCAATCACATTAAGAATTACACAACCAACAGGAGAATTGGTGCTTTCGTACTAAACATGAAGGGGGTAGTATCTCATTATGATAAGACAATAATTGATTATCAAATCATCATCGATGCTAGAGAATCAGAAGAGTCATTGCAAGCATATGTATTGAACCCGATTTGTGAAAATATCCAACACGTCAACATTTTCAAGAAGGGCGTTTACTCGATATATCCGTCAAGGGAAATGTGCGGTATCTGCTTGGGTAAAGAATTCACGGACCAATTTCAGGCTATTGATGATGAACAAGAGAGAATTGGATGGTTTCTAGGTCACATAAATGATGTACTAATGAATCCGAACCCGAATGATGCTGCGAGGTCGATATGATGCAGCGATCGCAGTTTTATCGACAACAAGGTCTTGTTGATCAAGAGAGTTTGCAGCAAAAAAACATCCTTGTCACAGGCAGTTCCCTCGGAGTTAGTAATTTATTGGTTTTACTAGATCAAGTAGGGTTCGGCCACGGGGCTGGAAAAATTACTATATTGCCTCCTACGCAAAAACCGAACTCACCATTTTTCAGTCTGTATTATCATGGAGCCAAAACCTGGAATGAGTTGGTAGAATTGCGTGATGGAAGGTTTGAGTTAATCAATGGCTCTATCAATAAAAACGATTTTGACTACATCCTATCGATCAACCCCGCTGATTTTATTTCAGCTGATTTATACTCATACTTTTCTGGGCCAAGGGCAAAACTATCACGTAGCCAAATTGAGACTGATCTAAACGATAATCACATACTTAATCAATCAATGTCGGTGGTATGCGCCTCAGCGATGATTCATCAAATGATGAATGATTTAGCACTTATATCAAAGGCAAAAGTGAGTGATGCTTGGATCACAGTCACCTGCCGTGTTGAAGCGACAGATGTTGAAGAGGCTAGCGAATACATTACAGGATTGAATGGTGAATTACTAGATTTTACTCCAACCTCAGATGGGTTAGGGTTACTTGCCAGATATAGGATAAGGCATGATATTGACCTTAATCCACACAAATTTATCAATCGACAAATGCAAAAGCCAAAAATTCATGAGTTGATTTCTGAAGATGTTGGTATCATAAAGTGGGATGATACAACAAATGCGCTAAATCAATCATGGGAAATTGAAAATCCAAAATTGCTGTTCCTTGGTGCAGGTGCTTTGGGAAGTTGGAGTATTCCGCTTTTTGCTAAAGAGCTGGTAAGCGGCAGCATCGACATCGTTGACGGCGATGATGAAATCGAGATACACAATTTGAATCGCCAAGTGATGTACAACCAAGGCGACATAGGTAATCCGAAAGCTCAAGTTGCCCAAGAAAGAATACGTTCACTAAACATGGAACTAATGGTTAACTGCTACTCAGAATATCTAAATCCAGGACATGTTATTTCTCAAGAACTTGATATTGAGTTTGATGACCTTGATTTTCCAACATCCAATCTACCGCAATCCATAGAAGATTCAGACATTTATTTTGCTTGCTTGGATAACATGCTAGCACGTAAAATCCTAAGTGATGCTGCCACAATTTACAACAAACCAATGATCAATGGGGCAACAGAGGCTTTTACCGGCATTGTCGAGCAATTAGGAAATAACAACTCCTGCATGGTTTGCCGATATGGTAGAGAAACTGCAACATCAACAGAAGTTGTATCCTGTACAGAAGAAGGAGAACGGCCAATCGCTTCAATAGTTACTTCATCAGCATGGACCGGTGCTATGATGGCGGCGCTTGGAATGATACATTTTCACCCTAGTGCTGACTTATCCAAACTAAGGTACACTCTGGACGAGGGTAAGATTTCTAGTATTACTGCAGAGAAACCCCCCTGGTTTAGTGAAGATTGCATTTATCATATTTAACAAAAATAACAAAGATGAGGATAAATATTTGATGAGAGTGATATTATGATAAGTTTGACATGTACAGATATACCAAGAGAAGGAGCTAACGGGAGATTCGTTGAGATTAATACCGAGGTAGCCGAACATTATGGCATCGTTAACGGTTCCCCAATCAAAATAAAGGGTGGGAAGACAACAGTAGCAATCGTCCAATGCCAACCAAATTTAGACCCAAGCATAATTTCCATGGGTTCAACGATTAGAATCAATGCAAAAGTAAGAGAGGGTGACGAAGTTGAGATTGCTGCGATAAATGCGGCACCAATGGAGGCTGCAGTAATCGCTCCAGTTGCTCGAGACCTGACTGAAGCAGAAATGGAGATGTTAGGCTCCCTAAATCTTGATGTGTACCTTTCTAAGCTAGATCATTTCATTTCATACATAAATGGCGAACCTATTGAATTTCAAATTATGAAATGTAAACCATCACACGGTTGGTTAACTTCTGCTACTAATTGTAAGATTTCCAGTAAGAAGTCAAGGAAAGCAACCATTGAAGTCCCATCAATATCTTTCGAAGATATCGGTGGTCTTGATGATACTATTGAAGACATCAAAGAAATCGCAATTGTCCCTCTAGTGCATCCTGAGGTTTACATTAAATCGGGGCAAGAGCCACCAAAAGGAATTTTGTTGTACGGACCACCTGGTGTGGGAAAGACACTACTTGCCAAAGCTCTAGCAAGAGAGGCACAATGCAAATTTATCACAATAAGCGGACCTGAAATCATCAGCGCTAGATATGGTGATTCTGAAAAAGCAGTTAGAGAGATATTCCAACAGGCCAAAAAGGAGGCTCCAGCGGTCATTTATATTGATGAAATCGATGCTATTGCAGGTAATAGAAAGGATAGTCGCGGTGAATTAGAAAAGCGAATTTTGACGCAATTACTGATTGAATTGGATGGGTTTGAAGACCGGGGTCAAGTTTTGGTTGTTGGCTCAACCAACATGATGGAGACCATAGATCCTGCATTACTAAGAGCAGGAAGGTTTGACCGCAGAATCCATGTCCCATATCCTGACATTAATGGCAGGGAGCAAATTCTAGGCATACATTCACGCAATATGCCATTAGAAGCGATTGATCTTGGTGAATGGGCTAAGAAAACCGTTGGATGTAGCGGAGCTGATTTAGCAAATCTATGTCGCCATGCTAGCAGTCAAGCAATTAAGCGAACCTTTGGTCTACAGAGGTTAATCAATCCTGACAATTTCACCGATGAGGAGTTGTCTGAGCTAAAAATAACAGAGCAAGATTTTGAATGCGGGTTTGAAAATTTCACACCATGGGCTACCTCTCAACGCAGACCTGCAGCAATCGGGCGTGTAGAATTCGATGATGTAATCGGTCATCAGACGGCTAAAAATGAATTAATTGAACACTTGGTTCAACCAATAAATCACCCAGAGATATATCATTCACTGGGCTTATCAGCCTCTGGCGGAATTCTCCTACATGGGCCTCCAGGAACTGGTAAGACCATGCTAGGGAAGGCGGCTGCAAGCCTTGCTAATGTTCAATTCATGGCAGTATCAGGGCCGGATTTCTTGTCAAAATGGGTTGGTGAAAGTGAAAGAGCAGTCAGAGAAATATTTCAAAGAGCAGAAGAGTTAGCTCCAGTTGTACTATTTTTCGATGAGTTTGATGCCATTGGACGGGCTAGAAGCAATTCTGAATCGGCTCATCATTCAAGTTCGGTTGTTGCACAATTACTTACTATGATGGATGGATTGAAAAGTTCAGATGGAATTTATCTAATGGCGTCAACCAACAAACCCGAATTGGTAGATGAAGCATTCCTGAGACCGGGCAGGTTCTCGAAATCTATTGAGGTTGGACCTCTTTCAAAGGAATTATATGGTGAGTTCTTCCAAAAATCGACAGAGAAGGTAAACTCTGAAATTTCCGAATTAGAGTGGGCAGATTGTATCTCACAAATGAAGGACAAAGCGACTGGAGCAGAATTACAAGGCTTCGTTGACTCGTTAAAGCGCATTACTGCGAGGCGATGCATCGAGGAAAATACCCAAGTTTGCCTTAAGCGAGAGGACTTGATCAAGACTTTTTCTGAGTATCGGACACTAAATTCTGGCGGTTATCAACCCGAGCAGATAATCATTGAAGAAAACTGGGAACAAGAGGAAATTGATGATTGGGATAATGATGAAGATGACGATTGGGTGGTACCATGAGTGATGTATTCCAAAGACAGCGTGGCCTAGTTGATCAGGCTAAATTATCAAAATTAGCAATACGCTTTGCCAATAAAGCAGCATTTCCACAACAATTCATACAGTCATTCGAATTGATTGGCCAACAACTGGGGGTCAACCAATTCTGTCAAAATCAACAAAACGTTGCCGAAGATACACACGATTTTAGTTTGATTTGGTCAACCACCGACAACAAATCTACGGCTTCTTCAGCAATCAAAGAAATTTTCATTTGTTATGGCGGAGACGGCATTTTTCTCGATGGCAGAAATTCAGTGAAACCATTACCAATCGTCTATCATCCAGCAATTTCAATCATAGCGGCATGTTTAGCATGGAATGAAATTATCCGTCGAAGTGAATGTTATCTTCCAGTCAATATACCAAAAGTCACTTTATCCCTAAATGTAAGGGTGGATGAGCCTTCAATGGCGGGTTCCATCGAGGATTTGAAATTCGCTCTTGATGGTATTGAAACTACTAACACAATTCGTGATATTGACTTAAATCTTGGACATAAACGAGTTGCAATGCGACTGTCAGATGATAATGAATTGGTAAAGCAATTAATTGACAAACTGCAAATTTCCGGGGGCGATAGAAATTCGAAACCGAAAACGCCAGTAGTTGAATTTGATCTAGGTAAGGAGCTGGAAACCATTTCAGGCCACGTCACAGTTGTTGGCGCAGGTGGTTTAGGAACATGGGTACTACATAACTTGGTAAACGGAGTAAAAAATCTACAGGATAGCGAACTATCTTTGTTAGTAATAGATAAGGACATGACCATCGAGTCTCACAATTTAAATCGACAAGTTATCTTTGGATTGGATGATGTTGGTAAACCAAAAATTGAAGCAACACGGGATTGGTTAGCAAATGAATTACCAAGTGCCAAGGTCAGTTTAGCCTACGAATTAAATGACGCAAATGTCAATTACACCGAAGAAGAGTTTGATGATGACGACGATGGTTTTTCATTAGATGATTTGAATCTTGGCCATGAGTCAATAGTTAGGGAATACCAAGTTGAGTCCGACGAATCTATTCATCATATGTTACAGGAAACCGATGCAGTCATCGGATGTCTAGATGCCATGAGGCCAAGAGTGCTCGCAGATCTTGTCTCAGCTCGTCAAAATAAGCCATATATCAACGGTGGTGTAAAAGGTTTAGTTGCACAATATATGGAATTTTCATCAACTAATCTTGTTGAGACATATGGTGCGTCTGTAGCCAAAGATACCAGTGTAGTATCTTGCCAAGAAGATGGAGACGTACCTGTTAGTTCAATCGTATTAACCAATGCCTTAGTTGGTGCATTCCAGGCAATCTCAGCCATTCAAAGACTTTCAGGTATGTCTTGTTCGAGTGTATCGTCTGTTAATTGGTATGCTCGAGAGAATGAGATATTTTGTAATCCATCAGATTTTGTAGTCGATCGTAAATCCGGTGTTTCAGAAATCGCAAAAGCACTATGGCCAAATCAAGAGAAAACAGAGATTTCAGGAGTTTAAGGTGGTATACTTGAGATTATATGTTGATAACAGAGTTATCCACTCTGGTAAATTTATTTCTAAAATAATGTGTGAGTGCGGAGCCCAGCATCTTGTTGATGTGGGGGCATATCGGCAACAAATGTTGTTCACAGATATTGAATTACCAAAATGTGAGTGTGGACTTAGTATACTCTCCTTCAGATACTAATTCGTCAAATTTAATAGCAATTGTATGCTTGTATGTCTTCAGTAATTGATAATACAGTCAATTAAGGTGATGAAATGGCAAAGGGAATTAGTTTAGAAGAGTTAGATCGTAAAATTAAATCAAATGTAATTCCCTTAAGAGACCGTAAAAAACTGGATAGAAAACCAAAAAAGCCCCAAAAGCCACAACCAAAGCGGGATAATAATCGAAACATAGTTTACGATGATTTATTTGACCAATACAGATATAACAACAATAGACAAGCTAACTATCAGAATAACTACGGAATAAATAACAACGGATATGCTAACTACAATCATAGACGCAGAAACCGTTGGCATGTAGCTGGACGAGCATTTGGCTTCATACTTGGATTAATGGCTATTTTCTTTACAATAGTAGTTGTGT
>Ga0163111_10002835_pt1 | contig 11066 bp, 7 predicted proteins | sample CRUFie1St18metaG_FD_109645 | JGI IMG/M metagenome (GOLD analysis project Ga0163111, IMG submission 109645) | Marine microbial communities from the Costa Rica Dome - CRUD Field 142mm St18 metaG | ecosystem: Environmental > Aquatic > Marine > Oceanic > Photic zone | place: Costa Rica: the Eastern... | reverse complement strand
TTGGCGAACTGAACGGCTGGGTCGGATACACCTGGAGCAAGACCGACCGGGTGTTTGAAGAGCTCAACAACGGCGACCCCTTCCCTGCCAAGTTTGACCGACGCCACGACCTCAGCGTGGTCGTCGACTGGACCCCGAGCAAGCGTTGGAACTTCGGCGCCATCTTCGTCTACGCCACGGGCAACAGCCTCACCCTGCCCGTGCAGCGCTACTTCCTTGAAGGATATGTCACCGACGTGTACGGATCGCGCAACGGCTACCGCATGATTCCCTACCACCGCGCAGACATCAGTGCGACCTTCTTCCCCAAGAAAAACGACACCGACCGCAAGGTGGACCGCCGTTGGGTCTTCAGCATCTACAACCTCTACAACCGCGCCAACCCGTACTTCCTGTTCTTCGACAACGAAGGCGACTTGCTGGAAGGAACCTTGGAGATTCAGGCCAAACAAGTGAGCCTTTTCCCGATTTTGCCGTCGGTTTCGTGGAACTTTGCGTTCTGACGCGAGCCTGCGACGACGATGAAATCCCTGTTCTCTCTCAACCCCATGATTTGGAACTACCGCGGGCGGTTGTTCCTCGGTGTGGTGTTCATCGCATTCACCAACGTCTTTGCCGTTTGGGCTCCCTCAATGATTGGGGAAGGCGTCAACGCCTTGAACGACGCCAACCGCGATTTCTTGGTGCCCCTCAACGACGGGGCAACGTTTGACGAGTTGTCCTCTAAGGAGGTTCGCATTCCAGACAACCTCACTTGGCTCGGCGCGCTTGTGGGTGCTGACGTAGCGCTTGACCAAGCCCCTTCAAGCCGTCAGGGTGTGCTGGATCTGGTGGTTTGGATTGGTTTGGCGCAGGCGGGGCTTTTCCTTCTGGCCTACCTGATCAAGGGCGTGTTTTCCTTCCTCACACGCCAAACCATCATCGTCATGAGCCGGTTGGTTGAGTGCGACTTGAAAGCCGCGATTTACGACCACTACCAAGTACTGGACACCACTTTTTACAAGGCCCACGACACCGGCGACTTGATGAATCGAATCAGTGAAGATGTCAGCAACGTCCGCATGTACCTCGGCCCGGCCATCATGTACTCCTTGAACTTGACGGTCTTGGTGTCCCTCGTGGTAGGCGTCATGCTGTACATCGACCCAGTCTTGACGGCCTTCGCTCTGCTCCCCCTCCCTTTGATGTCTGCAGGCATCTACTTCATCTCCGCCAACATCCATCGGAAAAGCGACGCAAAGCAACAAGCCCAAAGCGCCGTATCCAGCTTCGTGCAGCAGCACATTGCCGGCATGCGTGTCCTGAAGAGCTTTCACCGCGAAAAGGCCGCTGCCGCGCGGTTTGACGTTGAAACAGACTTCTACAAGATGCGGGTGTTGGACCTCGTGAAAGTAGAGGCCATGTTCATGCCTCTGATCGTGCTGCTGGTCGGACTCAGCACAATCCTCACCGTGTATGTGGGCGGTCACCGCGTGGCTGGGGGACACTTGGACTTGGGGCACATCTTCCAATTCGTGTTCTACGTCAACCTGCTTACATGGCCGTTGGCGTCGGTGGGCTGGGTCACTTCTCTGTTCCAAAAAGCCGAAGCCTCCATGGCCCGCATCTTGGACTTTTTGCACGCCCAACCCGCAGTTCAATCTGCACCTGAAGCACGAACAACGCCCTTGTCCAACGCCCCGGCCTTGACGTTTGACAACGTCACCTGGACCTATCCCGAAACTGGCATCCAAGCCTTGAACCAAGTCAGCTTCTCCGTGAACGCCGGCGAAACCGTGGGCATCACGGGACGAACGGGCAGCGGCAAGTCCACCATCCTGCAGTTGGCCATGAGAATGATGGATCCGTCCTCCGGCACGATTGCGCTGGATGGAACCCCGCTCCATGAATGGGAATTGAAGGCGATGCGGTCAGGGTTTGGCTACGTCCCCCAAGACGTGTTCTTGTTCAGCGACACGATTGCCAACAACATCGCTTTTGGCAGCGAATACGACACCCCCGCCTTCGTCCAAATAGAACAAGCCGCCAAAGACGCAGGAGTTGCAGAGGACATAGAGGGATTTGAGCATCGTTACGACACTCTGCTTGGGGAACGTGGGGTGAACTTGAGCGGCGGCCAAAAGCAACGCGTCAGCATCGCGCGGGCGCTCATCAAGGCTCCCAAAATGTTGCTGCTCGACGACTGCTTGTCCGCGGTAGACACTGAGACGGAGGACGCCATTTTGTCCGCCATTCAACGACAAGAAGCCGCATGCACCATCATGGTCAGTCACCGCTTGGCCTCTCTGCGTGGCGCCGACCGCATCCTGGTCATGGACGAGGGAAAACTCGTGGAGGAAGGCACGCATGCCGAGTTGCTTCAAGCCGGTGGGCTCTACGCCACCATGCACGAACAGCAAAAAGCGGAGCATTGAGCCGCAAAGCGACGTCGTTCAGTCGCAATCCAATCCGAAGACCCCCAACCACAAAAGCAAATCTGCCGTATCGACGGTGTCTTGGTTGTCCATGCTCGACGAACATCCCAACGCACATCCGAAATTGGAAAGGATCAGAAGCATGTCGTTGATGGTTCGGCTGCCGTCCAAATCAAAATCACCGGGACACGGGTTGAGTTCGAGGTCGGAAATGACGCCGTCGCAGTTGTTGTCCATGCCATCTTCCAACGCCGGCGCACCAGGGTACATCGTCGCCTCAGAATCGTTGCAGTCCCCAGGTGTCAAGACGCGCTCGGTCAGCGGAGTGCAACTCAACGCCACCGGCGCATTGGGATTGCCGAACCCGTCGCCATCGTCATCAGCATACCACACCAATTGGGCCGTTCCTTCATCGACTTCGTCGTCACAATCGTTGTTCCAACCGTCACACAATTCTGGGGCCTGTGGGTAGGTGTTGGCATTCCAATCCTGGCAATCTAGGGGCAACGTCGATGTGCCTGGGACATTCCCACAACCCCACACGGGCATGTTGGGATTGCCAAATCCGTCCCCATCGGCGTCCTCGTAATGCGCAAACCAAAGGGCATCAGGAGTCAGCATATTCAAGGACCACGTGGAGCGCTGAGAAGTCAGATTGACGCTTGGCTGCACGCCCGCCAACCCCCAAGCCTCAAAATAAAGCAAGGTGCTTCCTGGTTCCGTGACGGTCCAGTTGTTGTCTTGACCCGTGGTCATCACCACCCCCTCCACATGGACGTCGATCGGAAAGGCCCAACCCGCTTCGACTTTCAATGTCATGCTCCACACATTGGGCGTGGGAATGGTCCCTGGCGCACAAAGGCTGATGGCCACATTGTCCAAACGCGCAAACTGAGGACGCACCACCCAGAGACCTTCGTTGATGGAGGTGAATGCCAAGACCCCCTCTTCCTCGCAAATGACATGGGACCAAGCGCCCTGAAAGCCCGGACCATAACTCTCTTCCAGCGGATCAAAAAAACCGCGTTCCGTCAATGCGTTGATTTGTGGCCAGGCATCGCTAAGCATACGCAACCCCGCACGATAGTTGCTTTGGAACAACCACTCGCCATGCGTGTATTGGTTGTGGTCTGACGCCGTGGTCTCTGCATGGTACACCTCTGCTTCTTGGGGATGGTCCAGGTCGGTCAAATCAAACACCACCGTCCGCGTGGCTCCCCCTGTAGATGTCTCGTCCAACTCATCCCCCAAAAAGGCATGGTCGTGAGTGTCAGAGACCCATACCTGGTGCGAAAAGTGCGGATTGGTGTAGGTCGAAGCGCCAATCAGCTGGACGTCGCTCGCGTCGGTGATGTCTAGAATCCATAGGCTCTCCCCACCTGCGGCGAACAAGATTTCTTTGCCCACGTGCGCGGCGTCTGGACCATTGTAAATCAAGGCTTGGGCGTCGTGAAAACTTCCATACTCGCTCAGTCCCCCAATCAAGGATGGCGACAAGGGTTCAGACACATCGAAGACGGCTGCGCCACCGCCCATTGTGGACGTTCCCACCTGAATGACTTTGGACGCTTCCTCGAACGCCACCACATTGTGCGCCGTGCTTGGCGCAGAAACCACCGTGTCGGGCGACCACGTCACAGGGCCATCCAAAGGCGACCAAGCTCGAAGTGCTTCAAGGTCCATCACCTGCATGCCATGGGCAGGGGCTTCACTGACGATGTAGGCATGATCCTGGACGACTTTGATGTCGCGCCACAGACTCGCAACCGTTTGGGTGGGCAACTTGCCCATGAAGATGGGCCGCGCGCCGGGCAGCATCCGGAACAAGGCCGTGCCGTTTTCACACCCCACGAGCAAATACGTGATGCCCTCCGCATCGTCGTACCACGAGGCGATGTCGTTGACTTTCTCCGTCAACATGTCCGCTTTGGGAATGAATGCCACCGCTTCCATGTTGTGGGACATCACCCCTTCGTCCAAATCGACATCTCCCTGCGCTTGGACGCCGAGCACCGACAGCGACAGCCCAAAAGCCGTCAACAGGCCGCTGCAGCCAAGTCGCAAAGGTGAATCGAACATGGGTTCAGTCAAGTGGTTAGTGTGTCTGGAGATGTTCTCCGAACTAAAAGATACGCATGAAACTTCAATCTTGGTTGGTGACAGGCGCCACAGGAATGATCGGACAGGCCTTGGTCAAAGCATTGGTCGACGAGGGACACACGGTTCGAACCCTCGGACGCAGTGCGCGATCCGTCCACGGTTCGACCCCGTTTGCGTGGTCTCCCTCTCGAGGTGAATTCCCCTTGGAAGCCCTAGAGGGTGTAGATGTGGTCGTGCATTTGGCCGCGGCCTCCGTAGGCCAGCGTTGGACAGGGTCTCACCGCAGGGCCATCCTTGAAAGCCGGACGATGGGCACCCATCTGCTGCGTGAAGCGCTGGTGCAGACAGGGTTCTCAGGCACATGGATTCAAGCCTCCGCGATCGGCATCTATGGCCATGCGCCTGAGCTTTGCGACGAACAATCCCCCAAAGGCCAAGGCTTCCTCGCGGATGTCGCTGAGGCGTGGGAGCGTGCATCGCAACCGGAGGTCAACACGCCGTTTCGCTTGGTCCAAATGCGTTTGGGATTGGTGCTGTCGCCCGACGGGGGCACCTTGGCCAAGCTGCTCCCGATTTACAAATTTGGCCTGGGTGCTCCCCTAGGCTCAGGTCTACAACACATGGGCTGGATTCACCTCGAGGACGTCATTCAGTTCATCACATGGGCTGCGGCTACGCCAGAGGCCTCCAACGCCTACAACGTCGTGGCGCCCCGCGCCAGCACCAACGAGGAATTCTCACAATCGTTGGCAAAGGCCTTGAATCGGCCACACTGGGCACCCAAAGTTCCAGGCTTGGCCTTGTCCTTGGCCATGGGCGAGATGTCGTCGTTGTTGCTTGAAGGCCAAAACGTACGCCCCTCTCGCCTCCTCGAAGCCGGATTCCAATGGAACCACCCTGACCTGTTGGGCGCCCTGAAGCAGTGCACCTCCTGACCGGGCACACGCTCCATTGGGAAGATTCTAGACACAAAAAAGGCCCCTCGAAAGGGGCCTTTTCCATGGTTTCAATCGGTGCCTTACTGCACCATGATCTTTTTCAATTCGAGGTTGCGGCCGTCGTTGACCGTCAGCATGTAAGTGCCTGGGGTCAAGTCACCCACGGTCAAGACCGTCGTGCCTTGTGCGAACTCGCGCACAGTGCGACCCGTCATGTCGAGGAGCGCCAACGTCGCAGCGGGATTCACACCCGTCAACGTCACCACGTCTTTCGCTGGGTTTGGCATCGCACTCCAAGTGGCAGTTGCCTCGTGAATGTTGTCTGGGGTTGGGGGCAACAACACCGCGTCGATGACGTGCACCACACCGTTGTCGGCCTCAATGTCAGCCACAGTCACCTGAGCGTCGTTGATGAATATGCCCTCGGCGTTGATCGTCACCGTCACGTTGCTTCCGAGCAAAGTCTCGATTTCCTGACCGTCGGTCAAATCACCACTCATCGCCGCTCCAGCCACCACGTGGTACTGGAGAATTTCACCGAGGTTGGGCAACGCCAACAAGTCGTCAGCGGTGACGTCAAGTGCCTCAATCAAGGCTGTGATGGCCGCATCAGTTGGTGCAAACACGGTGAAAGGACCTTCAGCGCTCAACGCCTCCACGAGGCCGGCTTCGATGACAGCCGCTTCAAGCAACGTATGATCTTCACTGTTCACGATGATGTCCACCACAGTGTTGGTCACAGGTGCGGGTGGCAACAACACTGCGTCAATGACGTGCACCACGCCGTTGTCCGCTTCAATGTCAGCCACAGTCACTTGGGCATCGTTGATGAACACACCTTCTGCGTTGATGGTCACCGTCACGTTCTCACCGAGCAACGTTTCAATCGCTTGACCGTCGGTCAAATCGCCGCTCATCGCTGCACCCGCCACAACATGGTATTGGAGAATCTCGCCGAGGTTGGGCAACGCCAACAAATCGTCGGCCGTGATTTCGAGGGCCTCAACCAACGCTGTGATGGCTGCATCGGTGGGAGCAAAAACCGTGAATGGCCCCTCTGCGCTCAACGCCTCCACAAGGCCTGCTTCAATGACAGCCGCTTCAAGCAACGTGTGATCTTCGCTGTTCACGATGATGTCCACCACTGTGGTGGTCACAGGTGCAGGTGGCAACAACACTGCGTCGATGACGTGCACCACCCCGTTGTCGGCCGTAATGTCGGCCACAGTGACCTGCGCGTCGTTGATGAACACGCCATCCACGTTGATCGTCACGGTGACGTTTTCACCGAGTAAGGTTTCGATTTCCTGACCGTCGGTCAAATCGCCGCTCATTGCGGCACCAGCCACCACGTGGTATTGGAGAATGTCACCCAGGTTGGGCAACGCCAACAAATCGTCTGCGGTGATTTCGAGGGCTTCGACCAAGGCTGTGATTGCCGCATCGGTTGGTGCAAACACGGTGAATGGACCTTCGGCGCTCAACGCCTCTACAAGCCCAGCTTCGATGACAGCTGCTTCGAGCAAGGTGTGATCTTCACTGTTGACAACGATGTCCACGACAGTGGTGGCCACAGGTTCAGGCGGCAACAGCACCGCGTCAATGACGTGCACCACACCATTGGTGGCATTGATGTCCGGACCAGTGACTTGCGCGTCGTTGATGAACACGCCCATGTCCATGAGAGACACTGTGACGTTCTCACCGAGCAACGTCTCAATCTCCTGGCCGTCCATCAAGTCACCGCTCATCGCAGCACCTGCCACGACGTGGTATTGGAGGATCTCGCCGAGGTTGGGCAAGGCCAACAAATCGTCGGCCGTGATTTCGAGGGCTTCGACCAGTGCGGCAATGGCTGCATCTGTCGGTGCGAACACAGTAAATGGTCCCTCGGCACTGAGGGCGTCTACGAGACCCGCTTCAACAACGGCTGCCTCGAGCAGGGTGTGGTCCTCGCTGTCGACCACGATGTCGACCACGGTTTGGCTCCATCCGGAGACCATGAATGTCATTGCAGCGGCAATAAGTGTAAAGAAATGCTTCATAAGACTGAATAATGGTTTTGGGTTTGGAGGATGAACAGCACTCAGAAAAAAAAGTTCGCAGCCGTTGAACCTTTCTTCAGATGGCCTGTTGGTGTAGGTGTGAATGCAAGACATTCACGAGATCGTAAGGTGTTTTGATCCAGTTTTTGGAACAAAGGGCGGCCCGCGAAAGCGGGCCGTTTCCTTGCCCAACATTTTCTCAACCTCGCCTCCATGTCCATCCCCTCCTTTGACTCCCCGGTTGTCATCCATTGGTTCCGTCGCGACCTGCGTTGGCAGGACAACCGCGCCCTCCATGCCGCACTGACCTCTGGCATTCCAGTGGTGCCCATGTTCGTGTTTGACAAAAACATTCTGGATGGTCTCGACAGTACGGCTGACGCGCGCGTGACCTTCCTTCACGACCGCATCTCGCAACTCCACAAGGAAGCAGGCCAATACGGTGGCGCGCTGTTCGTCACCCATGGCGACCCGGTCAAAGTTCTGGCGGCTCTTGCCGCGTCGGGACAGGTTCGGGCAGTGTACACGAACGAGGATTACGAGCCCTACGCCCAAACTCGCGATGCGCAAGTCCAGGCTGACCTCGAGCAACACGGAGTGACTTTTCACACCTTCACCGACCACGTGATTCAAGCGCCCGGAGAGGTCATGAAACCCGACGGCACTCCTTACACTGTATTTACGCCCTTCAGCAAGCGATGGCACTTGAATCTAACCGAAGAGAACATGGCCTCAGCCCCTTCTGAAACGCATTTGAGGTCCCTGCACAACTGGACCTCTGCTGCGGTGCTTTCTTTGGAGTCCATGGGCTTCAAACGGAGCAGCATTGTCGCGCCGGAAGCCGTCCTATCCAAGGATGTGCTTGCCAAGTACGCAGACCTGCGCGACGTGCCTTCGATTCAAGGTACCTCCAGGTTGAGCGTGCACCTGCGTTTTGGCACCATGAGCATTCGAGAAGCGGCCAAAGCAGGATTCAAGCACAGCGAAAAGTGGTTGACCGAGCTGATTTGGCGCGACTTCTACCAGCACATCATGCACGCTTTTCCGCACAGTATGAAGGATGCGTTCCGTCCGCAGTACGACCTCGTACCATGGCGTCATGACGACGAGCATTTCGAGCGTTGGACCCAAGGCAAAACGGGGTACCCCCTCGTCGACGCAGGCATGCGAGAGCTGCTTGCCACGGGGTTCATGCACAACCGCGTGAGAATGGTTGTGGCCTCGTTCTTCTGCAAGCACTTGCTCTTGGACTGGCGATTGGGGGAACGGCACTTCGCCGCGCACCTGCTCGACTTTGAACTCGCCAGCAACGTGGGCGGATGGCAATGGGCTGCGGGGTCTGGATGCGATGCTGCTCCCTACTTCCGCGTCTTCAACCCCACGTCGCAATTGCAGAAGTTTGACCGGAAATACGAGTACGTGAAGCAATGGGTTCCCGAGTGGGGAACCGCGGCCTACCCCGCCCCGATCGTCGACCACAAAATGGCCCGCCAACGCGCCATCGATACCTACAAAGCGGCATTGTCTGCGGCTTCCTGACTCTGCGCATTGCCCGTAACTTGGAGGCATGAATGGATTGCTGCAAGGACTCAAAGTGTTGGACTTGTCGAGCGTGCTTGCAGGCCCATTGACCGGTTCTTTTTTGGCCGAATGCGGTGCCGACGTGCTGAAGGTGGAAGCACCTCGAGGGGATGTCACAAGGACTTGGCGCGCCCAAGGTGAAGCCACAGACCAAACCTCCGCCTACTTCTCCTCGGCCAACACCGGGAAACGCGTCGCCACCTGCGACCTGAAGTCAGAACAGGGCCACGCATGGCTTCGAGACCAACTCGCAGACACCGACATTTTGTTGCAAAACATGAAATGGCGAGACCTCGAGCACATGGGGCTTTTGCCGCACGAACTCCGGGCATCCTTCCCTTCCCTGGTCCACGTTCGGCTTGTGGGACATGACATGGACCCCTCGAGGCTGGCCTACGACGTGGTCATTCAAGCTGAAACCGGATTCATGTCCATGAATGGACATCCGGACAAGCCTCCTGCACGCATGCCCGTGGCCCTCATGGACATCTTGGCCTCCCACCAAATGCGCGCTGCCGTGCTTGGCGGGCTCTATCAGCGCGAAAAAACGGGCCAGGGATGGTATGCCGAGGTCAGCCTTCTTGGCTCAGGTCTGACTGCTCTCGCCAACCAAGGCACCAATGCTTTGATCAATGGCAAGACGCCTCGGCGCCAAGGTTCTTCGCACCCCAACATTGCCCATTACGGGGACCTTCTTCAATGCGCAGACGGACAGCTTGTGCTGGCGGTAGGAAGTGACGCCCAATTCGAGGGACTTTGCCGCACCCTCGGGATGGAAAGGGTGCTCTCTGAGGAGGCGTTTCACAACAACGCCGCACGCGTCATGTACCGAGGGCGTCTAATGGATGCCCTCAACGAAGCTTCCAAAGACTGGACATGGCAAAACCTTCATCGCGCCCTCCACGATGCGAGGGTGCCAGCCGGCGCCGTGCTCGATGTGATGGAAGCGCTCCGTCAGCCCGGGGTTGAGGACCGATACGTTGTTGAAGAAGAGGGGCTCAAACGGCTCAAAACCTCCGCCATCCACGTTGGGGGGTTTCAGGCAGGCACAGACACGGCGTAAGACTTTCCTGCCGGAACGTCGAGGCGGGTAGCCCGAAGCCAAGGGTTCATGGCCTTCAATTCCCGCAGCGTCGTGCCTTGGGACAGGGCAAATTCAGCGAGGTTGTCGATGTCGCTGGACACATTCACCGTTCGGCAATCCAAAGGCGCATATACGTCTTGGCGTCCCAAGTGGAATCCATACAGTTCTGGAGATTCCATGACTTCCCGAAGGGCCAACATGCGGTATACGTAACGCGCCGTTTCCGAGTTCAAATGAAGGTCCCAGTACGTAGACACGTGTTGCGACTCAAGGGCTTTCGCCACCCCTGTCCGGCCCATGTTGTAGGACGCCGCGGCAAGCACCCAACTGCCAAAATGCGCGTGCGCCTCCGTGAGGTAAGCGCATGCCGCTCGGCTCGCCTTTTCCACGTGGTACCGTTCGTCCACCGTCGCGGAAACTTCCAGACCATACTCGGGTGCGGTCCGCTTCATGAACTGCCAAAAACCAGAGGCGCCAGCCGGGCTCACCACCTGGCTCAAGCCGCTCTCAATGACCGCGAGGTATTTGAAATCTGCGGGGACCCCTTCCTCCTCCAGGATCGGCTCGATAATTGGAAACCAACGTGCGGCACGCTTGAGGTAGAGAATGGTGGAACTGTGCCGGTACGTGTTGACCACCAATTCGCGATCCAACGCCTCCCGCACGCCAAAGGCCTCCAACGGCACAGGCTCTTCAAACACGGTCAAGGCACCTGGCATGGCCGGGGCAATGACTGGGGCATGACGCTTTGAGGCATCCACAAAGTCAGGGACTTTGCTCGCCACTGATGAGGAACTGAACCACGCCCCTGCGCCAAGGAACAGGGCAAACGCGGAAATCATTGGGGGTTTGGGAACCATGCACATGCCTCCCAAGTTGCAACGCCATGCACGCCGGATTGGGC
>Ga0163111_10002834_pt1 | contig 11068 bp, 8 predicted proteins | sample CRUFie1St18metaG_FD_109645 | JGI IMG/M metagenome (GOLD analysis project Ga0163111, IMG submission 109645) | Marine microbial communities from the Costa Rica Dome - CRUD Field 142mm St18 metaG | ecosystem: Environmental > Aquatic > Marine > Oceanic > Photic zone | place: Costa Rica: the Eastern... | reverse complement strand
TACGCTCAGCTTGATTAACAACAATGACGTCCGCTGGGTGGACCTCAGATTCACTGACACCAAGGGGAAAGAACAGCATGTCTCCATCCCCGCGAGTGTCGTGGATGAAGATTTCTTCGAGGCCGGCAAGATGTTTGATGGTTCGTCCATTTCCGGATGGAAGGGCATTAACGAGTCCGACATGATTCTGATGCCCGATGACAGCACCGCCATCCTCGACCCCTTCACCGACGATCCGACTGTGATCCTCCGCTGCGATATTGTTGAGCCCGCCACCATGCAGGGCTATGACCGCGATCCCCGGAGCATTGCCAAGAAGGCCGAGGCCTATCTGACGTCAACCGGTTTGGGCGACACCGCGTTCTTTGGCCCCGAGCCAGAGTTCTTTGTGTTTGAAGACGTGAAGTGGCATGCCGACATGAGCGGCGCGAGCTATGAGATCAACGCTGAAGAAGCGGCCTGGTCCTCTAACCTCGACTTTGAAGATGGCAATACGGGTCACCGCCCGAGAGTCAAAGGCGGTTATTTCCCGGTGCCGCCGGTCGATTCACTGCATGACATCCGTGCCGCTATGTGTTCCGCGATGGAGCAGATGGGTCTCGACGTCGAGGTTCACCACCATGAGGTGGGCACCGCAGGTCAGTGTGAGATTGGCATCAAGTTCAGCACCCTGGTCTCCAAGGCGGATGAGGTTCAGATCCTTAAGTACTGCGTACTCAACGTCGCACATGCCTACGGAAAAACGGCAACCTTTATGCCCAAGCCACTGGTGGGTGACAACGGCTCTGGCATGCACGTGCACCAATCCATCGCCAAGGGGGGTGACAATACCTTTGCTGGCGACGGCTATGCGGGGCTGTCTGACACCGCGCTCTATTACGTCGGCGGCATTATCAAGCACGCCCGTGCGCTGAACGCCTTCACCAATGCCTCGACCAACAGCTACAAGCGCTTGGTGCCGGGCTTCGAAGCGCCCGTGATGCTGGCTTACTCCGCACGCAACCGATCAGCATCGATTCGTATCCCTTACGAGCCCTCACCAAAGGGCAAGCGCATCGAGGTCCGCTTCCCTGATCCCACCGCCAACCCCTATCTTGCCTTTGCGGCCATGCTGATGGCGGGTATTGACGGGATTCAGAACAAGATTCACCCGGGCGATGCGGCGGACAAGGATCTGTATGACCTACCCGCAGAGGAGGCAGCGGATATTCCGACTGTCGCCTCCAGCCTGGAAATGGCTTTGGATGCGCTCGAGGCAGACCGCGACTTTTTGACCGCAGGCGGCGTCTTCACGGATGACATGATCGATGCCTATATCGAGCTCAAACGAGAAGAGGTGGAGCGTCTGAATATGACCACCCACCCCGTCGAATTTGATATGTACTACTCCGTCTGAGCGTATCGATTAGCAAAGGACGGCGACCACAAAAGCCCGCGACATGGGGCTTTTGTGGCGTTTTCGCGGCAAGAGCGCGTCGCACCAACTTGGTGCATATGGAGTGATTGTGTTGTCTGAACCATCGCAAAATGTAACGGGACGTAAAGCGACCCGCTTGCACCGACCAGCGGGACGGTGGCATACGATCAACTGGGTGCTTACCGCAGCCATCTGTTTGGCGCAGGCGCACACCACAATCGCGCAGCAGGTTTACAAAGTCACAGATGCGGATGGCAACGTCACCTTTACGGACACGCCGCCGCTCTCAAGCGATGGCACGGTTGAGGAGCACTCAATCCACGCGCCCAACACGGCCAAACCTACCGAGACGACACGAGCCCCTGCCGCGCCTGTCAAGGCAGAGGAGCCCATTCGTTACGACACGCAGATTGTGACGCCGGCCGATAACGCCACCATCCCGATGGGACCCGGTAATTTTTCGGTGCAAGTGTCCCTCAGCCCGCGACTGGAAGCAGGAGAAAGCCTTTTATTGCTAATGGATGGCGAGCCCGTGGGCACACCTCAGCGAACGCCAAACTGGCAGCTGAGCAACGTCTACCGCGGGGAGCATCGCCTGCAGGTGTTGCGGGTTGACAACGAAGGTGCAGAGCTTGGCGCATCAGACATCAGCACCGTGTTTGTCATGCGACCCATTATGAGGCAGTAACGTGATGCCCGCGGAATCCATGACGGATCTCACTAACGACTACCATCTGGATCTGTTGGCAACCGGCGTCATACTGCTGGACGCCAACCTGCACATTCAGGCTTTGAATCTCTCTGCAGAAAACCTGATGGAAGTGTCTGCCAGTCGGGCTATGGGCAGCCCACTGGAAGCGCTGCTTGATGAATCGAATGAGTGGTATCCACTCCTGCATCAGGCATTGAACGACAACTATCCCATGGTCCGTCGAGCCATCCCCCTCACCACGCGGACAGGTCAGGAACGCACTGTGGACATCACACTTAGCCCGATTGCCGGCAAGGTGGGCAGCCGCTGTCTGTTGGTTGAACTGAACATGGTCGACCGATTACAAGCGATCAGTCGCGACGAGAATGAGTGGCAGGCGCAGGCTACGTTAAAAGAAATCATGAAAGGTGTCGCTCATGAGGTGAAGAACCCTCTGGGTGGGATACGCGGCGCTGCGCAGCTATTGGCTGGAGAGCTTGCCAACCCAAACCTTCAGGAATACACCGACATCATCATCTCCGAAGTGGATCGGCTGCGCACTCTGGTCGATCGCATGCTCGGACCGAAAGAGCGCATGGAGTCCGAGCCCACCAACATCCATGAAGTCACGGAACATGTGCGACAACTGATTGAGGCGGAGGCGAAGGGTGGGCTCAATATCGAGCGCGACTATGACCCGAGCTTGCCCGATTTTGATGCAGACGCTGGACAGCTGACGCAGGCCGTACTGAATCTGGTTCGTAATGCATGGCAAGCCTGCGGTGACGGCGGCGCAATCACGTTACGCACGCGGGTTTACCGGCAGTTCACCGTTGGCGGCAATCGCCACAAGCTTGTTTGCGCCGTACAGGTGTCGGATGACGGGCCCGGAGTCCCGGATGATCTGCTCCCCAGACTTTTCTTGCCCATGGTCACCGGTAACGCCACAGGCACCGGCCTCGGCTTATCCATCGCGCAACGCATTGCGAATCAGCATGGCGGGTTGATTCAGGTGCAGAGCGCACCGGGCGATACCTGCTTCACCCTTCTATTACCCATGGAGATTTAAGATGGCCGTCACTGATCAGATATGGATCGTCGACGACGACAGCTCGATCCGTTGGGTAATGGAAAAAGCACTGTCCCGGGCGGGCCTCAACTGCCGCGCCTTTGAGAGCGGTGACGAAATGCTCGACGCCCTCTCTCTTGAAGAGCCGATGGTGGTCGTGAGCGATATTCGGATGCCAGGTATGGACGGCATCAAGCTGCTGTCTCGTATCAAATCAGAACAGCCCAAGTTGCCGGTCATCATTACCACTGCACACTCTGATCTCGATAGCGCGGTGAGCTCTTATGAAGAGGGTGCGTTTGAGTATTTACCCAAACCCTTTGATATTGAGGAAATGGTGGCCACGGTCACCCGCGCTCAATCCCAACGCGATCACGGTGCAAAAACCAGCGAGGGTGGAACCGACAACCCCTCAGCAGAGATCATCGGCAACGCGCCTGCCATGCAGGAAGTGTTCCGCGCCATTGGTCGGCTTGCCCAAAGCCACATTACGGTGCTGATCAATGGTGAATCCGGGACGGGCAAGGAACTCGTTGCCCGAGCCCTGCACCGCCACAGCCCCCGTGCCGACAACGCATTCGTCGCGCTCAATATGGCGGCAATTCCGCAGGAACTGATGGAGTCAGAGCTGTTTGGCCATGAAAAAGGCGCGTTCACCGGGGCCAATAGTCGACGTGAGGGTCGCTTTGAACAGGCCCGCGGCGGCACGCTGTTTCTTGATGAAATTGGCGATATGCCCGCCGCGACCCAGACGCGCCTGCTACGCGTGCTTCAGGATGGGGAGTTCTTCCGTGTTGGCGGCGTCGATTCGATCAAGGCAGATGTGCGGATCATCGCCGCCACTCATCAAAAATTGGAATCACTGGTCGAGACAGGTGCTTTCCGAGAGGATCTGTTTCACCGACTCAACGTGATACGCATTCATGTGCCCAGATTGTCCGAGCGCCGCGAGGACATCCCCCGCCTGCTCACACACTTTTTAACGGCTGCGAGCAGTGAGCTTGAAGTGGCAACCAAAGTGCTGTCCGAGGACGCGTTGAACGTGCTGACCCAGCTGCCGTGGCCTGGCAATGTCAGGCAGTTGGAGAATACCTGCCGTTGGCTTACGGTCATGGCCGCGGGGAGAGAGGTGCTGCTGTCCGATCTGCCTTCGGAGTTGCTGCAACATCACGACTCGTCGCCTGAAGGTGCTGCTGAGACCTGGCACGAGCAGCTTGCTGGCTGGGCCAACCGGCAGCTGGCGGAGGGTCAGTCCAATGTGTTGCGTCAGGCGCTGCCTTTGTTCGAGTCGATCATGATCGAGGCGGCCTTACAGCACACCGGCGGGCGGAAAGCAGAAGCGGCAGAATTGTTGGGGTGGGGCAGGAACACCCTCACCCGCAAATTGAAGGATCTTGATATGCCGGCACATTGAGTGCCGGCTGATTCACTCAGTGAGTGGCGCCCTCGGGCGGTAACTCACCCCCCTCGGCACCATTAGCCGCAGCGTCCTCTGACGCTTGCTGCGCCACCGCCTGGCGGAACAGTGCGTCAAAGTTGACCGGAGCAATCATCAGCGCGGGGAACCCGCCCTTTACCACCAGATTGTCCACCGCCTCTCGGGCATAAGGGAACAGAATGGTGGGCGCTACAGTAGAGAGTAACTGGCGCAGCGCGTCATCCTCGATACCTGCAACAAAGAAAATACCCGCTTGCTGCACCTCGACCAGAAACGCCGCCTGCTCTTCCAGCTTGGCGGTAATGGTCAGCGTCAAGACAACTTCATGGTTACCTTCCTCGTCGACACGGCTGCTCTTGGTATTGAGATCCACGTTGACGGCAGGCTTCCACTCCTGCCGAAAAACATTAGGCGTCATAGGTGACTCGAAGGAGACATCCTTGGTGTAAATCCGCTGGGTCACAAATTGTTGTTGTGCGGCTGCTTCCTGAGCGGCTGCTGTTCCTTCTTCAGCCATACTGGCTCTCCTTGTCTATCAAATTTGTGGTGATTGCTGCGGATCAAGCAAGCAGTGGATCCAGCCCACCAGAGCGCTCAAGTCCGTATAACTGATCGCAACCACCAATATGTTGTCCGCCGATCCAAATCTGCGGCACCGAGGTTTGTCCGGCCCGCTCTGCCATCTGCTGTCGTGTAGCGGGATCGCCATCGACGGGCACTTCCTGATACGACACCCCTTTTTGGTCGAGCAACGCCTTGGCCCTGATACAAAAAGGGCACCATCGCGTGGTGTAAATGACCACCTCGCTCACTGCGTGACCACGGGGAGTTTCTGCGCGTCCCACTCCATCATGCCGCCCGCAAGTTTCTGCGCCCGACTGAAACCCTGCGATCTCAGTGTTTTCGTGGCAGGGCCGGAAGACTGACCCATTTTACACACCACCACGACCGGTTTTTCGCGGAATTTTTCCAGCTCTGCACACCGGCTGGCCAATGCAGCCGCGGGAATATGAAGCGCATCCGTAATATGTCCGCGCGCAAAGTCTGCCGCATCGCGGATATCGAGAAAGACACCGCCCTCACTGTTAACCAGCTGCACCGCCTCATTGATGGACAGGGACGGTCCGGCTTTGCGCGTTTCATGGAGCACCAGCAGGGTCAATACCGTCATCAAGCCGACGACGAGCACCCACTGTTCACCAAGGAACTGGAATATCAATTCTGCTGACACTATCTCTGCCCTGTTGCCATTCAACACCTGCCCTGATCATCATCTACTGCGCTTTGAGACGATTAGCGGGGCGCTGTTCTGGCTTTCACTGCCTTCTATGCGGGGCGCGAGTATATCGGTTCAATCCGCCGCTCTCCAGTCGAGCACCGCGCGGGGGAACCCCAAAAAAACTGCGTGCCAGAACGATGCGCTATTGAGTTTCCAGTAGCGCCGGAGAGCCAAGAGTGCGGGCTAGCCGCATCGCGAAGCAGGCGGCAGAGTGCGAGGCGCGGTCGCAGACAAGCTGAGAAATGTCGCTGAGCGCACGGTGGCACGTTACAATGACGTTCCAGCTGCCCGAGCCCTATACACTGTGTCTACGCCCCGACGCACCACACTGCTTGTCATTCTCGACGGTTTTGGTCACCGCACTGCCAGTGAGGACAACGCCATCCTTGCTGCAAAGACCCCCAACCTCGACCGACTCTGGCAAAACGCGCCAAACACCTTGATCTCAGGGTCGGGACTGGATGTTGGCCTGCCCGAGGGACAGATGGGCAACTCGGAAGTGGGTCATATGAGCCTCGGCGCCGGGCGGATCGTTTACCAGTCCATCACCCGGATCGATCAAGCGATTGCCAACGGCGAATTCGCCGCTAATTCAGCGTATCTGGACGCTATCGATCAGGCAGTGGCTTCAGGTAAAGCCGTTCATATCATGGGCCTGCTATCACCCGGTGGCGTTCACAGCCATGAAGAGCAGTTGTTCGCAGCAGTGAGACTGGCTGCAGAGCGCGGCGCGAAGCGGCTCTTCTTGCATGCATTCCTCGACGGTAGAGACACCCCACCCCGCAGTGCAACACCCTCGCTGGCGCGCGCCGAAGCCGTCTTCAGTGATGTGGGTGCTGGGCGGATTGCGTCCGTTCATGGTCGCTACTGGGCGATGGATAGAGACAACCGCTGGGACCGCATTGAAAAGAGTTATTCACTGCTGACTCAGGGTGAATCTGCGCACTGCGCAGAATCAGCGGCAGACGCACTGGAAGCCGCTTACGCAAGGGGCGAAGACGACGAGTTCGTGGCCCCGACGCGCATCGGCGAGCCCGCTGTCTTTGCCGACGGGGACGCTGTACTGTTTATGAATTTTCGTGCGGACCGGGCCCGGCAACTGGCGCAGGCGCTCACGTCATCTGACTTCACAGGCTTCGACAGACAACGACAGCCCGCGGTACACCTGGTCACAACGACGGAGTACGCGGGGTCCCTGAACTGTCCAGTCGCGTTCCCTCCCGACACCCTGGAGGACAGCCTCGGCGAGGTACTGGCCGACAAAGGCCTCACCCAGTTGCGCATTGCCGAAACCGAAAAGTATGCGCATGTCACCTTCTTTTTCAGTGGCGGCCGGGAAGAGACCTTTGCGGGTGAGACTCGCACGCTCATTCCCTCACCCGACGTGACAACCTACGACCTGCAACCGGAGATGAGCGCACACGAGGTCACCGACGCGCTGGTCGATGCGATTCAGGCAGGCAGCTACGACTTTATCGTCGTTAATTTTGCCAACGGCGACATGGTGGGACACACCGGTCAATTTGATGCGGCGGTTGCCGCGGTCGAAACACTGGATGAGTGCCTGGGTCGGATCGAGGCTGCGCTTCTTGCCTCTGACGGAGAGGGCCTGATTACCGCGGATCACGGTAACTGTGAGCAGATGCGCGACCATGACAACGACCAGCCACACACCCAGCACACGACAGAGCTAGTGCCACTGATCTATCTGGGTAACGGGCCGCGCCAGCTGGATCCTGAAGGCGGCATCCTCGCCGATATCGCGCCCACCATCCTGTCAATGATGGGATTGGAAATTCCCGCCGCTATGACGGGGCGAAGCCTCCTGACATCCTGACCCCAATAGCGATGACTTGCCTGCTCAGGTTACAACCCACTCTGAGCGCCTGCTGCCTCGGCCTTTTACTGTCTCTGTCCTGGCCCCTCGCCGGCCAATCGCCCGACGCCATCGATGACACCGCGGAACAAATAAACGCGTTACGCGCAGAAATCGCGTCTCTTCAGGAGCACCTCGCGTCTCAGGAAGATGATCGCGATGAATTACAGGCTGCATTGCGCGAGGCGGAAACCCAGGTAAGCCTGCTTGACCAGCAACTCTCAAAGCTCAATGGGGAGCGGGCCCAGCTGCAGCAAAAAATTGATCAGCTTGATCAAAAAGGCGAGCAGCTCCGCTCAGCACAGCAGCGACGTGCGGATACGATTGACGCCAGCATCCAGCAGTTGTGGTTACTGCAACAGGGTGGTGGCTTTCGTGTCTGGCTTGGGGACCGAAACCCAGAAGATGTCGCCAGAAATCTCGCCTACTTTCAGGTGGTCATCGAGGCGCAGCAACAGAGCATTGACGCTTATGAACAAGGGCTCAAGGCGCTTGCGCTGAATCGAGACGCCATTGCCCAAACCGAAAGCGAACTGCAAGCCCAGTCCGAGGCAATCGAGGCCGCAAGAGATGCACTGGCCACAAAGCGGGCGGCGCGCCAGGTGGCGCTTGCCGCGATCAATCAGAAAGTGGAGAGCGATCAACAACGGCTTGCCGTATTGATCCAAGACCGGGAAAGACTGGATGCACTCCTCGCTGAACTGGAGGCGCTCGCCACAGCTGCCGCTCCGGTGATGGCGCCCGCTGCCAATCTGCAGCCCTTTGCCGAGACCAAAGGCACGCTGCCCATGCCCGTCTCCGGGAGCCTCACCAATCGATTTGGTGGGCGTCGGAATGCGGATATCCGCTGGAACGGTTGGCTGATCGCCGCCGAGGAAGGCGAGCCCGTGCGCGCTGTGCACGGTGGGCAGATCATCTACGCCGACTGGTTGCGGGGGCAAGGTCTGCTGATGGTGGTGGACCACGGTGACGGCTGGCTCTCACTCTATGGTCAAAACCACAGTCTGCTCCGGGGCGTCGGCGAGCGGATTAATGCCGGAGACGTGATCGCGCGAGCCGGTGCCAGCGGCGGTAGTAAACTTTCCGGCCTGTATTTCGAGATCCGGCATGACGGCCAGCCCCTGGACCCCACCGAGTGGATTCGCCGCTGAGTCCCGACGACAGAATCGGGTAACATGTCCAGCCGATCATCTTCAGGTCACTTTGTCAGGACTCTCTCATGGACGTGCGTTTACGCTCCCGCAGCATCGGACTGCTGCTCACCCTCCTCGCCACCTGCTTGCCCGCCTTAGCGGAAGAAGCGGCTACGGATCCGACCGAACCCACGCAAAGTGCGGATCCACACAGTGCTATGGAGGACACACAAGAGCCGGCCACTCAATCGCTACCGCTGGAAGATCTGCAAATGTTTGCCGATGTGTTCAACCAGATCCGGCAGGGCTATGTCGAGTCCGTGCCCGACAGCGAGCTGTTTGAACTCGCTGTTCAGGGAATGCTGTCTGGGCTTGATCCCCACTCGGTTTTTCTGAAAGAGCGCGCTTACGATTCTCTACAAGAGACCACTCAAGGGGAATTCAGCGGCCTCGGTATCGAAATCGGACAGGATCGCGGCTACATCACCATTATTGCGCCAATCGACGGCTCACCCGCCGAGGCAGCGGGACTCGAGGCGGGGGACGTGATTCTGAAAATCGATGGTGAATCGATTCGTGACCTTCCTGTGAACAAGTCGGTCGAAATGATGCGCGGCCCCACTGGCTCGGAGGTCTTGCTCAGCATTGGTCGCCGCGGTGTCGCTGATCCTTTCGATGTCACCGTAGTACGCGACATCATCAAGGTCCCGAGCGTCCGCAGTCGGGAACTGATGGAGGGGTACTTGTGGCTGCGAGCGTCGCAGTTCCAGAGAGACACCGGGCTCGAGGCGATCGCCACCTTGGAAGAAGCGCTGGCAGAAGGGCCTTTAAAAGGGGTCGTTATTGATCTGCGCAACAACCCGGGCGGCGTGCTCGGCGCGAGCGTCGACATGGCAGGCGCTATGCTTGACGGCGACTTGGTGGTGTACACAGAAGGCCGTCATCCGCAAGCCGCAGATCAGTATGAAGCCGCACCCGGCGACATGCTGAACGGCACGCCGATCGTGGTGCTGATCAACGGCGGCTCCGCCAGCGCATCAGAAATTGTCGCGGGCGCGCTTCAGGATCGCCGGCGCGCGGTCATCATGGGTACTAGGAGCTTCGGTAAAGGCTCGGTCCAAACCATATTGCCCGTTAACGACACGCGCGCGGTCAAACTGACTACCGCGCTTTACTACACCCCCAATGGCCGTTCGATTCAGGCGGAGGGCATCGTGCCCGATATCGTAGTGGAGCGAGCAGAAGTGACCAGCGTTGAGTCAAACCGCCGCACCAAAGAAGCCGACCTGCAGGGGAGTCTGAGTGGTGGCGGTGGTCCCGTGAATGCGCAATCTGAAAGTGAGGCGCTGACGGAATTACGGAATTCGGATAACCAGCTCTATGAAGCGCTAACGCTGTTGCGCGGCATCAATTTGTTGACCCCCGCGGCACCAGCCGAAGCAGTAGAGTCGGAAGACCCGACCACGGTCGCACTCAGCACGCCCTAAGCGCATCGCTTAGCGCGGGTGTTTCTTAGATTCAGTGCAGCGCGCCCGTCAAAGGATGGCTGTATCACAGCCGCATCGTGATGCCTTGATCGGCCATGAACGCCTTGGCCTCGCCCACCGTGTACTCACCAAAGTGGAAGATGCTGGCAGCCAACACGGCGTCGGCGCCTCCTTCCGTCACGCCATCGGCCAGGTGCTGAAGCGTTCCCACGCCGCCCGAGGCGATCACCGGAATGTCCACCGCATCGGTAATCGCCCGGGTAATAGCTAACTCAAATCCATCGCGGGTACCGTCGCGGTCCATGCTGGTGAGCAACAATTCACCGGCACCCAGCTCTGCCATTTTCGTGGCCCACCCCACCGCCTCAATCCCGGTGGGCTTGCGGCCACCATGGGTAAAGAGCTCGTAACGCGGGGCATCATCGGATGCCGACACCCGCTTCACATCGATCGCCACCACAATGCACTGCGAGCCGAATCGCGCCGCCGCGTCGCGCACCAGCTCGGGCTCATGAATCGCCGCGGTATTGATACTGACTTTGTCGGCGCCCGCATTGAGCATGGTGCGAATATCCTGCAACGAGCGGATGCCACCGCCCACTGTCAGCGGGATAAACACCTCACGCGCAATCTGTTCGACGGTGTGGACTGTGGTATCGCGCTCCTCATGGCTGGCCG
>Ga0163111_10002833_pt1 | contig 11068 bp, 15 predicted proteins | sample CRUFie1St18metaG_FD_109645 | JGI IMG/M metagenome (GOLD analysis project Ga0163111, IMG submission 109645) | Marine microbial communities from the Costa Rica Dome - CRUD Field 142mm St18 metaG | ecosystem: Environmental > Aquatic > Marine > Oceanic > Photic zone | place: Costa Rica: the Eastern... | reverse complement strand
TACCAAGTTATCAGATCTGGTGACGTGGTACTAATTGATACCTAAACCATAAATCAAAAACCTTAAACTTAAAACATAAAACTAATTATTAATTTAAAAAAACAAAAATGACAAATTTATTATTTTCAGTCGGAGGTAATGGAGGTGCTGCAGTTTCAGTGCCTGCTAAAAATTTTCTTGGAGTTGATTTGAGCGATGCAGATACAATGCAAGTTTCATTTCTTGAAGAAGATGGTACTTTGGACGCAGTAATTGTTGCACTAACTTTTACTGGAACAGCAAAAGCTGCTGCTGAAGCATTGGCAAACGCTATGGCAAAAGACACTAGAGGTTTAATCACAGTTGCAGACGGTGTGAATTCAAAATTCTTACATCCGTTTACAGCTATAGAATCAATCAACTAATTATGGAAAGATATTTATATTTCTGCAACAACGATGCAGACGGATCAGGGAGTGCTACAGATGCTCCTGACACAAACGCTGAATTAGCAATGTACCCAACAAGTTCGGTACGCGCTATTTTTGCAGCTTCAGCTACAACAACTACAGTTAATTTAGTGCCAAGAGACGGTACTACTACAACTGAAGACGTTGTAACGTTGACACACGCTGATGGTAATCACAAAGCTGTTTTTAATGCTTTAGTTGCTATTATTAATGCTGAAAAAAACAACAAGCCTTTTGCTGTTGTTTCAGACAAAGAGAACTCAATTTTTAACTTACCAGGAGTAACGGCTTGCGCTATTACATCTGCTGACTAATACATATATACACATGAAAACAAATTTTTTATATTTCAGAGAAAACGGTAGTCAGGAATTTGTAGCTACTGCCGCTCAAACAAACTTTACTATTAACGGTGATGCCAACTGGGATGTTGATGTAACTGCTGACACACAAGTTAAAGTTACAGTTACTTTTAAAGCAGCTCAAACTACAAAAGTAGGTAGTGCTTATAGTGGTGGTGCTGTAGACGCTGGTGAAACAGTTACAGTTAATAACACTGGTAAATCACTTAGTGGTAATGATATAGTAATTACTGCTCAAACAGCTGATGGTACTAATGGTATTACAATATCAGCTGGAGATATCGTAAATATATCACTTATACCAGCCGAAACTACAGAGTTTGCTTTAAGAGCTGATCACTTTATAGCATGTAATGCTGCTAGTGACACTTCAACTGTTTTATCGTTTAAAGCTTCTAACGGTAGTGACGCTGATGACTCAATAACATTTACTCATGCTGATGATAATGGAGCTACTTTTATTAATATTGCAAAAGCAATGGCTTCAATATTAAACGCTAACAAGCTTAAAGCTGGCGCTGTTGTAACTGTTTATGACAAACAGAACAATGTCTTTGCTGAAGGGCTAGGAAGTTTTGGTATAACTAACATGGCTTGTAATATAGCTTAGTGAGGTTAACTGCGCAAGATTTGCGTGAAATGAATATCCTTAAGTATTACAGGCTCGTTAGAAAATGGGCCTGTAAAACTTACGGGTTAAACGACGCAGACTTAGAACTTTTAATTTATTTAGATTGTAAAAAAAGATTTACACGAAACGATTTTATCAATGGAGTTTATACATATTCATGGGATAAAAACAGATGGGAACGGTTAAGACGCGATGGTTGGATCGAAGCTTGGAGACATCGTAACAGAACAACAATTAAATACTCTGTATTTAAAACATCGTTTAAATGTTCTCAATTAATAAGTAGAATATATAGAGTGTTATTAGGTGAAGAAGATTTACCTATATCTGAGCGTAGCACTTTTTTTAATAATAAATCATATACAGATAAAGTTTATAATAAAGCTATTGATGATATGATAAAAGATATTAATAGATAATGGGATATAAATTAGGTAAAGCAAGACCAAACTACATGACTAATGGTGTTTTAAAAACTAAACTTAAGTTTGGTGGTGAAGCTGGAGATTCTGATATATCTGTGCCTGGCACTCCTATTATGAGAAAACCATTAGGCGAAGGCATAATGGGTGAAGCTAACATGGATGGTAGTATATATATTAATAGTAATATAGTTCCTGGTAGTTATGACGAAAGACAAGTAATAAATCACGAAATGAGACACTCAACAGATATGCGTATTGGCAAATTATCTTATGGTGATGATTTTGTAAGATTTGATGGTGTAACATACCCAAGGCAAACTATTAACGGTAAAGATATGATTATTGTTGATGGAGTTGCTAAAGAAGCAGGTAGTACAGATTTTCCTTGGGAAAAAGACGCAAATAACGAATGAGATTAACAACTATAGACGGAGTACCTTTATACTCAACTTTACAAGAAGCTTTACAATGGGCGGCTTTAAATAATTTAAAAGGCTATCACACACATATTCACCAAGGATCTTTAGGGTATATGGGTGGAGCAACTCATGCTAGAGCTATAGTATCAGGTTCAACAACGACAACAACAAGTGTGCAATCAACTTCTAGTGGCTCTACTAATATGAACACTCCTAGCTCAAGTCCTAGTAGTGGTAGTAGTGGCGGTGGAGGTTATTAAAAAAATATTATGAGTATATTAAGTAAAGTATTTTCAGCTGGAGCTGGTAAATTAGTGCAAAACGTAGGTAATGTTATAGATAACCTAACTACAACTAAAGAAGAAAAACTAGCAGCTGAAGCAAAGATAAAAGATTTGATAATGAGTTACGAAGCTGAAATGCAAAAGCAAGTAACTGAAAGATGGAAGTTAGACATGAACTCTGACTCGTGGTTAAGCAAGAATATAAGACCACTAGTATTAGTGTTCTTAGTAGTAAGCACAGTGTTGTTAGTATTTATAGATGCTGGCTTTATAAATTTTGATGTAAAAGACTCATACGTAGATCTTTTACAATTAGTATTAATAACAGTGATTGGTGCTTATTTTGGCGGTAGATCACTAGAAAAAGTAAAAAAATAATGGGAATAAATTCAACAGAAGTCTCTTACGGCTTCGGACAATTAGGTAGTATTTTTAGTGACACTACAACAACAGCTATGGTACCGCCAACTGGAAAAGTATTTGTGGCTATTCATTTTTTAGAAGCAACAACACTAGCAACATCTGGAGGTTTAGTTGCAGATAATTCTACTGATGTAGAATTTGCTGGTACTGTATTTGCTAGAGATGCAGACAATACTGCAAACGACGCTGCTCATGACGAGACAACTGCAACTGCAGACTTAGGACAAGGAGGTACAGTTATCGATGTAAGTAATACAATTCCAGCTGGAACTATTATATACGGAAGATATACTCAGGTTAAAGCCTCTTCAAATAAAATGATAATAGCCTACATAGGTCAATAATGGGATTAGGATTAGGAAATTCACTAACTAAAAATACTTACGAGCTTACAGCTGGCAGCGTTGTGTATACTCCAGGTGATGTTCAATCTAACAGATTACAATGGTGGTATGTAAGTAATCAAAATGATAACCCTACTGGTGGTGAGTGGGAAAGTGGTGATGCATTTCAAACGATAATGAACCAAGTTAATGCATCAAAACAACCTACTATTGTTAACACTACTCCTGGTTATGCAGAGTTTGATGGTGTTGATGATTTTTATAGGCTTGATGATCCAAATAGATTAGTAGATGTACAAGCAGGTAGAGCTGCAACGTTTATGTTTGTTTACAAAATAAACACTGTAAATGCTACCCACTCTATAGTTAGTGGAGGCCAAGGTTTTAATACTAAATTTTTATTTCCAGCAAATGATCGATTTAGTATTATTACAGAAACACAACAGCAATTATTTGTGGCAAGCTCAGGAACACCTTTTGATACTAATGGTATCAAAATACTTTTTGTTGTAAGAGATAGCTCTGGAGCAGTTACGTTACAGACACACGGTGGAGGAACTTTAGAAGCACTTGCCGTAAGTGGTAGCTCAAGCAATACAACAAGTAATACTGTAATAAAACTACATCAAATTAGTGGTGATGACAATGATGGCCTTAACTCTTTTAAAGGTAGAATTCATGAGATAGCTATTTGGCAAAATACAAAATTATCACAGACTGATATGGATAATATATACACAACATATTTAAACCCTAGATACAACGTATAAAATTAAATTAACTTAAATTAAATAAAATGGCAAAAAGAAAAACAAAAAAGGTTGTAGACCTTAAACCTACAACTATTACACAAGAAGAATTAAAGCAAGTGCAAGAAATTATTTCTCAAATTAATCAATATAATTTAGAGATAGGTAGAATAGAAGCTAGAAAACATGGTTTGCTTCATGGCTTGTCAACTACTCAAGAAACTTTAGGTGTTATACAAAAACAACTTGAAAAAGAGTATGGCACTGTTAATATAAATATAGAAACTGGAGAAATAAATTACGATGTCGAAGCTGATAAGAAAAATTAGTATCGGTAAAGATTATAAGAATGACGCCATGCACTATGCCGTTGGGCAAGAAGTGTATGGTGGACATACTATATGCGATATACTAGAAGAAGAAGACAAGTACAGTGTTTATATTAAAAAAGGTAATGATGTGTTGCCTTGGAAAGACTTTAATAAAAACATGGCTGTATCTGTAGAATATAACTTACAGTACTAATGAAAAGCGTTTACAGCTTTGTTGTAACGCCAATAGGAAAAAGATATAACAATATAAAGAAGGTTGGAAATAAAGAGTTGATTCTTAACACTGAAATATTTAACCATCAGTATATTAATAGAAAAGCAAAAGTAATATCAATACCTATGGTTAGTGATACAAACATAGAAATAAACGATGATGTAATAGTTCATCACAATGTTTTTAGACGTTGGCGTAATGTTAAAGGTATAGAAAAAAATAGCAAAAGCTATTTTGATGAAAAAACTTATGTTGTGCAGCCAGACCAAATATTTTTATATAAAAAGTTTTGGCAATGGCACTCACCAAAAGGTTTTTGTTGGGTTAAACCTATAAAAAACAAAGATAAATATACTAACAGTCAAGTACAAGAAAATATTGGTATTATAAAATACACTGATGGTAGTTTTAAAGTAAATGATCTTGTAGGTTTTACTCCACAATCAAACTACGAGTTTGTTATTGATGGAGAGTTGCTATATAGAGTGTATACTAAATTTATTACAATTAAATATGAATATCAAGGAGACGAAGAAGCTTATAATCCAAGCTGGGCACAGAGCAGTTGAAGAATTAATTAATGTTGCTAGAGAAAAAATTATTACTAACACAGAAGATGATGTTAGCGCTGATAGATTAAAAAACGCTGCGGCTACTAAAAAGCTAGCAATATTTGATGCGTTTGAAATATTAAATAGAATACAAGAAGAAGAGAATATCCTTGAAGGCAAAGAGGTAGAAAAAAGCAACAAAGTATTTAAAGGTTTTGCTGAAGGTAGGTCAAAATGAGTTACGAACAAACATTAGTTAAAATAATAGAGCCTATTAAACGTACGACTATAACTCGTATGAATAGAGGTAAAAAATGGAAATATGGATATAATAAAGAACATGATATTATCGTTATATCAAAAAGCGGAACAATTGGCGAAATCATTGAAGTGCAAGGTTTACGAATTGCTTTACCAAAAATGCCAACCAACGTGCATGTGCATGAAAAACGAAAATGGCAAAGGTTAGAATATCCTAAACAATTATCTAAACTAAAAAATATATTTGATTGGAGGTCGTATCCTGAAGAGCATAAAGATCAGTGGTTTGATTATATAGATGAAGAGTTTAAACGTAGAGATGAAGGTTTTTGGTTTGACAACAATGGTAAATCAACTTATATAACAGGTAGTCACTACATGTACTTGCAATGGAGTAAAATAGATGTAGGTGCACCTGATTTTAGAGAAGCTAATAGATTATTTTATATATTTTGGGAAGCTTGCAAAGCTGATACTAGATGTTATGGTATGTGTTACTTAAAAAACAGACGTAGTGGTTTTTCTTTTATGTCTTCTTCAGAAACAGTTAATCAAGCTACTCTAGCTAGTGATTCAAGGTTTGGTATATTATCTAAAAGTGGTGCTGATGCTAAAAAAATGTTTACAGACAAAGTTGTTCCAATATCGGTTAATTATCCTTTCTTTTTTAAACCGATTCAAGACGGTATGGATAGGCCTAAGTCTGAACTTGCTTATAGGGTTCCTGCAAGTAAGTTTACGCGTAAAAAGATTACTGCAAACGAACAGCAGGAAGACTTGGTTGGACTTGATACTACTATTGATTGGAAAAATACAGGTGATAACAGTTATGACGGAGAAAAACTTCAGCTGTTAGTACATGATGAAAGTGGCAAGTGGGAAAGACCCGATAACATATTAAATAACTGGAGAGTTACAAAAACATGTTTACGATTAGGTAGTAGGATTATAGGTAAATGTATGATGGGCTCGACATCAAACGCGTTAGACAAAGGTGGGGAAAACTTCAAAAAACTATACAATGCATCCGACGTTACTAAACGAAACAGAAATGGACAAACAGCGTCTGGCTTATATTCTCTTTTTATCCCAATGGAGTGGAACTACGAAGGATTTATTGACGAGCACGGAAGCCCAGTCTTCAATACTCCGGATCATGACGTCTTCGATCCCCATGGAGAGCTAATAGATGTAGGTGTAATAGATAACTGGCAAAACGAAGCTGATGGTTTAAAAAACGATCAAGACGCTTTAAATGAATTTTACAGGCAATTTCCAAGAACTACAGAGCACGCGTTTAGGGACGAAGCTAGTAATAGTATATTTAACTTAGTAAAAATATACGAACAAATAGATTACAATGAAGAAATGGCTAGAAGCTTAGGTTTTTCAAAAGGTAATTTTCAATGGATTAACGGTATAAAAGATACAAATGTTATATTTTATCCAGATCCAAAAGGTAGGTTTAAAGTTAGTTGGGTACCACCAACAAACATACAAAACAAGATTATAATAAAAAACGGTATAAAATACCCTGGTAATGAGCACATGGGCGCTTTTGGTTGTGATAGTTACGATATATCAGGAACTGTAGACGGTAAAGGATCTAAAGGTGCTTTGCACGGACTTACAAAGTTTAGCATGGAAGACGCTCCAGCTAATCAATTTTTTTTAGAGTATTTAGCTAGACCTCAGACCGCAGAGATGTTCTTTGAAGACGTTTTAATGGCGTTAGTATTTTATGGGATGCCAATACTTGCAGAAAATAACAAACCGCGTTTATTATATTATTTAAGACGTAGAGGCTATAGAGGTTTTAGCATGAATAGACCAGATAAAATATGGAATAAATTGTCTACGGCTGAAAAAGAAATAGGTGGTATACCAAATTCAAGTGAAGATATTAAACAAGCGCATGCTGCGGCTATTGAAATGTATATACAAAGCCACGTAGGTATGGATGCTGAAGGTCAATTTGGTAATTGTTATTTTAACGAACTTTTAAATGACTGGGCTAAATTTGATATAAACAAAAGAACAAAACACGATGCTTCTATAAGCTCTGGTCTTGCAATAATGGCTTGCAACAGACATTTGTACAAACCAAACGCTACAATAGAAAAACCAAAACTAAATATAAGTATTGCCAAATACTCTAACAAAGGTAATATGTCAAAAATAATTAAAAAATAAATATGGCTGTAAGAAGTTATTTCCCATCTCAAGTTGTAAGTGACGTTGAAAAAATGAGTTACGACTATGGTTTAAAAGTAGCTAAAGCTATTGAAGCTGAGTGGTTTCACACTGAACGAGGTAGCAATAGATATAGAACTAATCACAACAACTTTCACAATCTTAGATTATACGCAAGAGGCGAGCAATCAATACAAAAATATAAGGACGAGTTATCTATTAATGGTGATTTGTCCTATCTTAATTTAGATTGGAAACCAGTACCTATTATACCTAAATTTGTAGATATAGTAGTTAATGGTATTTCAGAGCGTACCTATGACGTAAAAGCATACTCACAAGATGAGTTTGGCGTTAGTAAAAGAACGCAGTACATGGAGTCTATTCTTTCTGACATGAGAACAAGGGAGTTAAACGATTTTGCAGAACAAGCGTTTGGCATAAGTCTTGCAGAAAATGATCCAAATACTTTGCCAGACACAAAAGAAGAATTAGATTTACATATGCAGCTTAACTACAAGCAAGCTGTTGAAATAGCAGAAGAGCAAGCTATAAACGTTTTGTTAGAAGGTAATAAATATGAGCTTACTAAAAAACAATTTTATTACGACCTTACTGTTTTAGGTATAGGTGCTGTAAAAACAGGTTTTAATACGTCTCAAGGAGTTACTGTTGAATATGTTGATCCAGCTGATTTAGTTTATTCATATACAGAATCGCCTTATTTTGACGATATATATTACGTTGGTGAAGTAAAAAATATACCTGTTAACGAATTAGCAAAACAATTTCCTCATCTAACAGAAGAAGATTTAGATGATATAATGAAAAACAAAAGCTATAAACAGTCTAATTACCATAATAACGCTTACAACTCTAAAGAAGAAGATAACAATAAAGTTCAAGTTTTGTATTTTAATTATAAAACATTTATGAACGAAGTTTATAAAGTAAAAGAAACTGGTACTGGTGCTGAAAAAATATTAGAAAAAGACGATACATTTAACCCACCAGAAGATTCTGGTAATTTTGGTAAACTACAAAGATCAATAGAGTGTTTGTATGATGGCGCTATTATATTAGGCTCTGACAAATTACTTAAATGGGAAATGGCTAAAAATATGATGAGGCCAAAAAGTGATTTCACTAAAGTAAAAATGAACTACAACATAGTTGCACCACGAATGTATAAAGGCCGTATAGAATCTTTAGTACAACGTATTACTGGTTTTGCTGATATGATACAACTTACACATTTGAAGTTGCAACAAGTTTTATCACGTATGGTGCCAGACGGTGTTTATTTAGATGCTGATGGTTTAGCTGAAATAGATTTAGGTAACGGCACAAACTATAGCCCACAAGAAGCTTTAAATATGTTTTTCCAAACAGGTAGTGTTATAGGTAGATCATTTACAAGTGAAGGTGATATGAATCCTGGTAAAGTGCCAATACAAGAAATACAGTCAGGTAGTGGAGGTCAAAAAATGCAAAGTTTAATACAGACTTACAATTACTACCTACAGATGATTAGAGACACAACAGGTCTTAACGAAGCAAGAGATGGTAGTATGCCAGATAAGTATTCTTTAGTTGGTGTGCAAAAACTAGCTGCTGCAAATAGTAATACAGCAACAAGACATATATTACAAGCTGGTTTGTTTTTAACTTCAGAAGTAGCAGAATGTTTATCACTTAGAATATCTGATATACTAGAATATTCACCAACAGCTGATTCTTTTATTCAAGCTATTGGCGCTCATAACGTAGCTACGCTTGAAGAAATGTCTGAATTACATCTATATGACTTTGGTATATTTATAGAGCTTATGCCTGATGAAGAAGAAAAAGCAATGCTTGAAAACAATATACAAATGGCATTGCAACAACAAATAATAGAGCTTGCTGATGCTATTGATATTAGAGAAATAAAAAATGTAAAGCTAGCAAATCAACTTCTAAAACTAAGAAGACAGAAAAAATTAGAAAAAGACCAGTTGATGCAACAGCAAAATATACAAGCACAATCACAAGCTAATATTCAAGCGCAAGAAGCTGCTGCTCAAATGGAAATGCAGAAAAACCAAGTAGTAGCTCAAACAGATGCACAACTAGAACAAGTTAAATCTCAACTTGAAATGCAAAAAATGTTCCAAGAAGCAGAAATTAAAAAACAACTTATGGAATTAGAGTTTGAAATGAATATGCGTTTAAAAAATATAGAGGTTGAGGCGCAAAAAGGAAAAGAAAAAGAAAAAGAAGATCGTAAAGACGAAAGAACAAGAATACAAGCTACACAACAAAGTGAGCTTATAGATCAAAGAAAAAGTGAAAAACCACCTAAAAACTTTGAGTCTGCAGGTAATGATATATTAGGAGGCGGATTTGATTTAGGTGCATTTGATCCTAGATAACAATTATTAATTATTATTATATTATATTATGGCAAAAAAGAAAAAAGAAGAAGTAGTCGAAAAGGCTGCTGAAGACAACGTGACTAAAGTTGATATTAGTCAAAAAGAAATAAAACAAGATGATAACATCATCAAAGTAGATTTAACAAAACCACCAAAACCAAAAGAAGAAAATGAAACTAAAGAAGATAACCTTGTCAACGAGGGAGTGGCTACAGAGCCTGATAATGCCGATGCCACAGAAAAACAAGAAGAAGTACAGCCGGAGGAACAAACACAAGAAGAAACTCCAATATTAGAAGAAGTAACTGAAGAAGAAGTTCAAGAGCAAACAGAAGAATTAGCCGAAGAAGTTCAAGAAGCTATAGAAGAAGCTCAAGAAACCGGTAAAGCAATGCCAGAAAACTTACAAAAAGTTGTAGACTTTATGGAGGAAACTGGTGGTAGTTTAGAGGATTATGTTCGTTTAAATCAAGATTATTCAAACATGGATAATCAAACTTTATTAAAAGAATATTACAAGCAAACAAAACCTCACTTAAACTCAGATGAAATAGATTTTTTAATGGAAGACTCTTTTTCATATGATGAAGAAGAAGATGAACCAAAAGATATTAAAAAGAAAAAAATAGCGTTAAAAGAGCAAGTTGCCAACGCTAAACGCCACTTAGACGGGCAAAAGTCTAAATACTATGAAGAAGTTAAAGCTGGAAACAGGTTAACCCCTGAACAACAAAAAGCTTGGGACTTTTTTAATAGATACAACAAAGAAAGCGAAGAGAATAAAAAAATAGCGGACAAACAAACTAATACTTTTAAATTAAAAACTCAACAGGTTTTTAACGATAAATTCAAAGGTTTTGAATACAACGTCGGAGATAAAAAATATCGGTTTAACGTGAAGAACGCTGGTGAGATAAAAGAAACTCAAAGCGACATTAATAATTTTGTCAAGAAGTTCTTGAATGAAAATAATGAAATGTCAGATGCTAAAGGTTATCATAAATCTCTATATAC
>Ga0163111_10002832_pt1 | contig 11069 bp, 8 predicted proteins | sample CRUFie1St18metaG_FD_109645 | JGI IMG/M metagenome (GOLD analysis project Ga0163111, IMG submission 109645) | Marine microbial communities from the Costa Rica Dome - CRUD Field 142mm St18 metaG | ecosystem: Environmental > Aquatic > Marine > Oceanic > Photic zone | place: Costa Rica: the Eastern... | reverse complement strand
TGACTTACCTCTGGCTGGTAAGGAGTATAGGATGTCAAGAATTCTCCACGAGTAATCAGTTGGAATACGCTGGATGGGACATAATTTCGATTCAAACCTGCTCCTAGGAAACTTACTCGATCTCCCAAAGCAACGTTAGCACCTAATAGGCGCCTAGCATCTGCAATAATTTCCTCTTCAGATTGAGGGGGTGGAAGTGGTAAATCTTGATTCATTCTAACAGCATCAGGTATGTCTGCAAACAAGTCATCTAAGGATGACATACCCATTGATTCAAGCATCTCTTTTTCTCGGCCGAGATTCGGTAATTGGTCAACCATGTGGTAGCCTCTGATGTGTGCGCAGCGCGGAACCAAAATGAATGTTGGTTTGCCAGCAAAGCCAATTTAGGAGACCGATTAGGCGAAATATGGCGCGAATCGCAATGGTAGTTACTAATTCGTGTGCGCCAGACCCTAGAGTTGAACGTCATGCATCTTGGCTTGCAGAAAAAGGGCATGAAGTAGAAATTCATGCTTGGGACAGGGAATGCTTGAACCAAGTTAATGAAATAAAGAATGGGTACAAAATTATCAGATATCGATTTGGGAAAACAAATCATGGAAATCCAATAGCCACGTGGTTTAGAAAAAAGCGATTCATTTCAAAAATTCGTCTTGATCATGACTTGTTAATACTAAATGATACAGATACAATGGGCGTGAAATTCAACGGTCCAGTGATTCTCGACATCCATGACTTAGCACATTCATGGCCACTAATGAGAGGTACGACACTACTTCACAAACTGGCTGCACGAAAAATGGAAAAACAAGCAAAGAAAGCAATCATTTCTGCTGATGAAATTATTGTGGCTGCACCAGGTTTCGGCAAATGGGTTGGACAATTCGGGCGTTCTGTAACATGCGTTATGAACCGTAGGAAACCACAAGCCATACAACGAAATCAAAGGAAAATAATCGGATATTTTGGCCGTATAAGAGAATTTGATTCTATTTCATTCTTGGTAGAATCCGCTAACCTTGTGGGATTCAAAACAATTCTCGCAGGGGATGGAACAGATGTTGACAAAGTGCTAGAAAAATACCCAGATATTGATTACAGAGGTCCTTTTAATGAAGATGAACTACCAAGTTTGATGAAAGAAATCAGTGTCATGTATGCCATGTATGACGACAGAAGAACCAACATTAAGCATGGTGCAATACCCACAAAAATGCTCGATGCTGCGGCTTTCGGGATTCCTAGTATAACTAACGCAAATACTCCGATGGGAGATTTATGTGAAAAAGAAGGAATGGGATTAACAGCGCCATATGGAGATACGGCTCTAATATCAAAGGCAATGGAAAAGGCCCACAATATGGAAATAAATATCCAAGACTGTGACGATAATACCAATTTTATTTCCGTCGTTCAGAGACTTCTAATTAGTCAACCCACTTAGTCCAGGTTTCATCTGCATTTTGATACCAATGTTCTCCGTTGTTTGCACGGAACCAGTTTGTACCCTCTTGGTCGGGATCAAGATAGTCGCCCCCAGGTAATTCTTCCCATGAACCAACCGTATTGACATCTCCTGAATTATCACCGGAATCTGGAATATCTGTTGCCGAATCAATTGCCTTAGGAGGAGCCGGTTCAGGCAAATCGGTTGGATGCTTAGGAGCTGAAACCTTCTTCTTTGGTTCAGGTTTTTTCTTGAGGAGAACAGCAATTACTCCAACTAAAGCAATTACCACTACTGCACCAATTATTCCAAACAAAGTCATGGTATCCATTCCTTCACTATCTGAAGATGCGGAATTTTCATTCTTATCTACGCCACCATCGCTAGGCTCATCGAGTAAACATCCAGGATAATTGACATCATCGTCAAATCGACCATCTGGTGAAACTAATGGACACATATCAGCAGAGGTCGCATTCTCAATGAAGACACCTGGCCATGTATCCAATCTAGACTCGTTCCATTCTGGATTACCCCAATTGTCACCAAATCCGTCCTTGTCGGTATCATACCATTGGGTTGGGTCGAATATGAATTGATCAGGACCGTATCCGAGTGAGGCCCATTTGTCCTCAGCCCAAAATGCGTCAGGGTCAGAATAACCATCTCCATCTAAATCAGGGCAACCATTTCTATCGATAGTAGAGGTTCCTGCTTCATCCGTACAGTAATCGACGTTTATTCCATCGAAACTATCTCCGTAACCATCACCATCGATGTCGGACCATTGGGTTGGTTCATTTACGAATGCATCAGCACCTTGAGCTACGCTCCATGCTAATTCAGGGTCTGAGTAACCATCACCATCGGAATCTATACAACCGGTTCTATCGTTAGTAGAATTTCCAAAGAAGAATGGACAGTCGTTTGCATTACTACCTAATGGATTATCTCCAAATCCATCTCCGTCACCATCACTCCATTGGGTTTCATCCTGCAAGAAATCATCAATTAGGTCTGCCCAACCATCTGAATCGAAATCAGGACAGCCCTTAGCACCACCTTGAGTAGCTGAGCCTTCTTGCAAAGGACAGAAGTCTACAATGTCTGAGAACCCATCATTATCGTCATCAGTATCTTCCCTGTCGTCTAAACAACCATCACCGTCGTTGTCATTAGATGCATTCTTTCTCCAGTTAGTAATTCCATTTTTACAATAATCAACCTCGTTAATGATGCTATCATTATCGTTATCATTGTCTTCATTGTCATTTCGACAACCATCTCCATCACGATCATTTGCCTGAGATGAATTCCATCCAGTTTCACCTCTAGGGCAAGTGTCAAATTCATCGAAGATTCCATCGTTATCATCATCTAAATCTTCGTTTGAATTTTCATCCTCACAACCATCTCCATCCTTGTCAGTTTGGAATTCAGAGGTCCAGTTAGTTGCTCCAAAACTGCAATCGTCAATTATGTCACTAATTCCGTCACCATCATCGTCGCTGTCACAAATATCACCAATTCCATCTTCTTCGTAATCTTCTTGTAGAGGATTTACCACAAATTGACAGTTGTCGTTTACATCTAGGACACTGTCGCCATCATCGTCTTGATCTTCATCAATATCTCTACATCCGTCACCGTCTAAATCCGATGTCGAATCGACTGCCCAATCCAGAACTCCAGTTGGACAATTATCATCTAAATCTAAAATACCATCATTGTCATCATCAAGGTCATCCTCAATATCATTACATCCATCTGAATCATGATCTAAGGATGTGTCTGATTGATTCCAATTAATGAATCCATATTGACAATCGTCAAGTACATCATGAAGTCCATCGTTATCATCATCATTATCACAAGCATCACCTTTCTTGTCAGAATCAAAGTTACTTTGATTTGCATTTGGCGAGTTTAGACAATTGTCAACATAGTCTGCAATTCCATCATCATCTTTGTCGTGTTGGAATTTCCATACGAATATATCAGAATCACTTGCTGTCTTCGGAGTGTTTCCAAACCATACTGTTCCTCCGAAGTCTCCGCCAGAAATTATCGTCCCATCACTAAGTGTGAGTAGGGCACCAACTGTATCATTTGCAAGCCCTCCTATACTCATTGCCCACTGATAATCAGAATTATTGTCAAGTTGGGCGATAAATCCGTCATAATTACCTATACTACCATTCTTAGCTAGATTATTTGTTCCAAAGGTCATGTTTGCAAGGTGATTACCGCCAAACTGAACCTGTCCTTTGAGATTAACTGATAATGATTGAATTCTATCATCTGCCGGACTGCCTGCTGCATAGTCCCAGAGGAAAGTACCGTTTTCATCGTATCTGAGCACCAATACATCCCAATCACCCCATCCACTCTTTACTGAACTCGACTGTTCTCTGTAAGTGTTAACGAAATTTCCGCCAACGACAACTCCCCCTTCAGGATGCATAACGATATTATTGAAGTAAGTACCACAAGTTTGTTGAAATGAACACTGTCCACTACCGGTACTCCTACCCCAAGAAAAGTTACCATCCTCTTGATATTTCACTATGAATCCAGCGTATGTACCAGCGGGGTTGGATACGAAACCTCCATCGTTCCATTGCTCTGCCTGAGTGTTATATCCTGCAACATAGACTGAATTGCTTGAAGGATCATGTACGAGTTGGAATGGTACAGAAAGTCCTGGCCCGTAAGATGTCTTGGCCCATTCCCAAGTCTCAGCGCTAACATTGTAGTAGGCGAGGTAGAATTTCTCGTTTCCTGAGTTTGAATTATCCTCTAGAAGTGTATTATTGAATTCAGTTCTGTTTTGATAAAATCCAGTTACGTAAAGGTTGTCGTAATTGTCTGCAACAACATCCCAACCTACATCTACATCGATTCCGCCAAATTTCATGGCCCAATCGAATTGTCCAGTGTCGTTGACTCGTGCAAGCCAGCCGTCAAAACCAGTTGTAGTGATTGTTGTATCTCCAAAACTAACAGACCCTCGGAAATAACCAGTACCGTATACATTGTCATTGGAATCTATCGTTATTCCACGGCACTCGTCATAGTATGATGCAGTACCAGCAGATACAGCCCACAACCAAACTCCATCTTTGGAAAGTTTGGCGATTAATATGTCTCCTTCTCCTTCTGTGTAAACTGTTATTCCACCAAATTGAGACACCTGATATATTGTCCCGCAGACAATTATATTCCCTTGAGAATCAAAAACCATTTCATAAATTTCGTCGACATCTAAGGAACCACCTGTCGCAGACCAGTTTGTATTCGCCGAACGAGCCATTCCGACCGAGTTTAGAGCATCTAATTGACCAAGAGTTAACTCAGAATCATCAATAATTCTAGAGTTGTCAATGACAGATTCACCTTCGTTTTGAATAGGAGAAGAATCCGCAATAGATGGGACAATTGACAGTAGCAGACATGCCAGGATACCCAAAGAAAGTATTCGGCGCATAACTACCCGTTGTATGTCTTCTTCATCAAGACAACGCTTTCTTGATAGCTTCAAACAAAAGGCGGTCTGGTAATAACTGCCCTTACTTTCTTCCTTGGAGAGGCAACAATCATCACTTCATCACCAGGACTGACATTTGCAATGTAACCCATGCCGATTCCAGTGCGATCTAATGATGGGGCGGGAGCACCACTGGTAAGTGTTCCAATGTTTTTACCATCCAAATCCTCAACTGCTTTTCCGCCACGAGGAAGAGGACCTTTTTCCAACTGTTTTACCCCCCACAATCTAGCATCACTTTCATTATGTGACAATACCCTTGAGCGTCCAATAAATTCGTGATCCGTATCTAATCCAAATGGAACATTGGTTTCCCAAGAATCTCTATGTAACACCTCATTATCATCCAAATCTGGTGACGCAAAATCTACGCCGGACAATAAGTAACCCTTCTCCAATCTGAGTGTATCCCTAGCACCTAATCCAACAGGAGTTGCGCCCGCCTCAACAAGACCTCTCCACAACTTTGATGCACTCTCGTTTGGAATGAATATCTCATAGCCACTCTCTCCAGTGTAGCCAGTGCCTTGTATCCAGCCAGTTATGCCAAGACTGTTTTCTTTGATTGCTGTCCAACGAAATCTGCCCACATGATTTATTGAACCTAATGTAGCATCACAATATTGCTTTGCATTCGGTCCTTGTAATGCAATGATGCTAGTCGATGGAGACAAATCTTCAATCTCTATTGAACCATCCTCGGGAATTAGAGAGTTGAACCACTTCCACATTACAGGAATCATACTAGCATTAGGCACTCCTAGAATTTCTTCTTCCGACACAACAGCAAAAATCATATCGTCGATCAAAAAACCATCATGATCCAAAAAATGCGTATATGCACACCTTCCGGGTTCAATCCTAGTACATTTCTGAGTTGCAATGGATTCTAACCACTCTCTCACACCTTTGCCCTTAAATCGAAATGAACCCATGTGCGAAACATCGAATATACCAGCATCCGACCTACATGCTTGATGTTCTTCAGTGATATTCGAGTACCAAATCGGCAACTCAAACCCATGAAAATCTACAATATTTGCATCTAATGCAACGTGTTCTTCATACAAGGCTGTACGAACTGGTTCACCTGAGGCCATATTAGAGGGCTGTTTGATTCAGCATTAAATTATCACTGAAAAATGTTCTAATTATTTTCGTAGAATCGACCAATTTTTGCGCCCTAAGCCCTCTAACGCAACTCCTGTGAGAAGTCCCCAAATTATTTCAGAATCAATGTCGAGAATCAACAAAATCCCCATTACAAGAAATGAAATTATCCAATGATGCAACCAGATTCTCTTATTACGAACATGGAATTTTATGTTCTCAGTAACCCATCTGGTTGCCGAAAATCCCACTATTAGTGATATTGAGTAAAATGCAAATTCCATGTTACGTCTCAATCACACATAGTATTTCGATGTTATTAGTATTCAACTGGAACTGGGTCCAACATTCTCCATAGATACCAAGATGCGGCTGTCCTGTATGGTTTCCATCTTTCTGCAACCGCAAGCACATCTTCTTTGGTTACTGCATCTGGATTCAATCGCTTCACGGCTTTTACTAGACCAATGTCGCCGATGCTGAAAATATCCTGTCTCAATAGTCCAAATATCATCAACATCTCTGACGTCCATGGACCAATTCCTCTGAAACTAACAAAGTGATTGTAAATTTCTTCATCGCTCATTGAATCAAAACTTGGTTCTAAAAATTCCGTGGGATTATTTGCTACGCCTAAAATGTAGCTAGTCTTCGATTTTGTCAGACCACAAGCAGCAATCTCGTCCTCAGAAAATTTACTAATCTGTTTGGGAGTTATCTCCCCTACCTTTTGCTTCAATCTTTTCCAAATCGCATCTGCAGCAATTACAGAAATTTGTTGACCTACAATCGAATTTACAAATGTTGCAAACAAGTCGCCTTTGCCGACCAAACCCTCGTCGGGATATTGTTTTACAATTGGGCCCAACAATGAGTCTTTCAGTAAAAACTCGTTAGCTGTATCCCACCATACGGGTTTACCGGTGAACAAGTAAAACCCTCCTGGCGAAATTAATTGGAAAATGGTATGCCGCGTACAATGTCGTCACCAATGGAAACTATCTCTTCAACTAAATTATCTATTGTTTCCTTGGTGACTGATGGATTGGCAATTACTGGCCGCAGAATGATATCATCACCGATGTTAGACTGTGAAATCATGAAATTGCCTGTTTTGACTAGCTGTTGCCTCAAAGTTTTGTTTACAATATTATGATCGATATCTGCTGAAGTGTACCTAATACAAACATTGGACCAAACTCTACTAGACATCATCTCCAAATTTGGGTTCGACTCGACCTGTGCCTGAAGATAATTTGCTAGATCAATGTAATTCTCAACGAGTCTAGCCCACCCTGCATCACCTTTTTCTCTCCAAGCGAGGAAAAGTTTCAATGCATCATTTCTACGGCCACACTGAAGACTGGTTCGTCCCAAATCAACCTCTTCCGCATCTCCCAGAAACAAATAATGAGCGACATTACCATGCGAGCAGACCTTTCTAAGAATCTCTGGCTTCTTTATCAAAAATGCAGAACAAACCAAAGGCAACCCCATCATCTTATGTGAATCCCAACAAACAGAATCTGCAAGTTCAATGCCATCCATCAGTTTACGATAAGTTGCACTAAACAAACAAGAGCCACCCCAAGCCGCATCTACATGCAACCATAATTCTTGATTTGAACAGACTTCTGCAATATCTTTTACAGGATCAAATGACCCTCTAACAGTAGTTCCCGATGTTGCAATAACACAGAATGGAGTTTGGCCATTTACTCTTGTTCGATGAATCTCTTCTTCTAATTTATCGACTCGCATCCTTCCATCTAAATCACATGGGACTTTGATAACGTTATCAAATCCTATTCCAAGGACATTTGCTGCCATCAAAACCGAGTAATGGGATTCTGCAGAAACATAACAAACCAGGTTTTCCCCATTGAATCCACGTTGTTGACCAAGTGGATCAGCATGATACCTAGCACACATCATCCCGATCATATTCCCATTTGAGCCTCCTGTGGTTAGGGTACCATTACCATCAGGGAATCCAACCATCTCACACATTCGATGGATGAGTGCTTGCTCGATTAGAGTAGCCATGGGTGACAACTCATATGTGTACATCGAGTTATTAGCAAGAGTGGCAATGATTTCCCCTGCGAATGCTGCAATATTGAAACCACCCCAAAGAGGATTCATAAATCCAGGGAGGTTTGTTTTAACACTATATTTCAGAAACTGATCTATGTCACGAATAGTGTTGCTGAGCCCTAAGCCCTCGAGGGGAAGGGATAAGTCGGTTATTTTCCTAAGACTCGACTGAGGGATGAAATTAGTTACATTGTCGGTTCCGTCCAAGTAACTACGAATGCGGGAAACCACCTCGTCAAGAAACTCATTGGCATCATTATCTATGATTATCCCCATTTTCGCCCAATCCGAGGCGGGTTTAGAACCCTGCGCTGTGAAGCATCTAATTTTGGACTTAAATTTGTGCCAAATTATGACGCTCACAGCACTCTGTTGTTTTTTTATTCATTACGCATATTAGTACACCTATTGTGAATAATAGGATTGTAGAGCGATGGCGATTAGTAATTTCAGCAAATTACAGGGCGAAATATCTCGCGTCAGAAATAGTGAGATCAGCAACTAACATAATTCGAAATAAAGATTGAAAAATCTACAGCCACACAGCACAGCATTTCCAGAAATCGTAGTCTTAGAAATCATAATTACGCAATTCAAGGGGGCACAAATATTTGATGCATTATGCATTTTTGTTGAGGAATATTGAATAAGGAGTCGCCATAGGAGATATCATGCTAGGAGGAGATGGCTCTGCGTGGCTCGAAAGGCTACACATGCAGTTGGCACGAAATTTGAAAGCTACAAATTGGTCACAAGCTGAAATTGCTGATATTTTGGGATCCACGCAATCAACTGTATCGCGAATGGCTCATCGTGATTTGCCAGAATTAGCCGGCACTTCAGACGAATCTACTGTAGACGAGTGGGCTCATGAAATTTCCATGGCTTTACGGCAACTCGGCCCTAATGCCAAACCAAGTAGAACAAGATTCGTGATGGAAATCGCATTCGCACCAGGGCAAGTCCTTAGATTTGACAAATCATTAACAGGAACTGATTTGGATTCTGACCAAGAACAAACATCGCTTCTAAAGAGGTTAGAATGGGCCGCTTCACGGATAGATGTAAACCGTCTTACAGAGGTAATGCCTGCTGTGGGAATGAATATTGCATGTTGCCTTGAATCATCTCGTTCAAAGGCTGAAGTCGCTGCATTCCCTGGTAAAATTACAATCGTGGAAGGGAAGATAAGACACCATGAGACACCTCGATTTGGAGTATCAAATCACTTGGCAAACATGCTAATCGATGCCAGAGTTTACGATGGAAGTAAAACAGCGATACTGAATATACATCCTGGAGAGGATAATGACAAGATTGAGGCAATTTGTGAAGAGTTAGACCTGAACCTAACTTTCGCTCCAAAAGGTGAATTGGTCCCTCACCAAGGAATTGACTTGATTCTTGACGAAGGAGCCTTTGGCTGGGAACCAGCCTTGTATATTCTAGCGCACAATCCACTTGAACTTGTAGACCGAATGCACAAGATCGTTACCCTTCTCTGAGGTGATTTGATGGACTGGAAGAATACTATGATAACCGTGCTGTTGCCTTTAATGATGCTATCTGGATGTATTAGTGAGAGTATAGATAAAATCACGGAAGAGGGCGATATTGCACCGGAAGAATACGTATGGGAAGACGATGGCGAACTTGTAATCGTAACCTATGACGTCACTGGTCTAACCGATGACATGATTACTAAATTCGAAGAACAGACCGGTTATGAAGTAAATCTGATGAAATTAGATGATGCTGGTTCAGTGCTAAGTCATCTCTTACAATACAAGGGAGTGCAGATTGCAGATTTAGCAATAGGGCTAGACAATACATATCTACAAACTGCAATCGAAAACGATGTTCTATGGGAACACTTTGCAAATTTTTCAAACATCTCTGAAGAAGCCCTCATCCATTATGACGGACCATTAGCAGTACCTTTCGACCAAGGATACATGTGCCTTAATTACGATACAGAAATCGTTGACGATGTTAATCTCACAGTGCCAACAAGTTTGTGGAACCTAACTGAAGATGATTGGAATGGAAAGGTGGCAATCCCCTCGCCTGAAACAAGCAGTCCTGGTCGAGCATTCATGACTGCAACAGTGGACTATTTTGAAAATGATCAAGACAATACAACTGATTGGACGGATTGGTGGACTGCAATGGCTGGAAATGATGCAATCATTACAACAGGATGGTCTGAAGCATATGAGACACATTACACTGGAGGCTATGGAGAATATACCAATGGATATGTTGGAGATGCAAACATAGTTGTTTCATATTGCCACTCACCAGGTGTTGAAGCATGGTACAATGGCAATTGGACTAAATCTAAGGCACTTGACCTGCCAAGAGCTGCATTTCACCAGGTCGAATATGTAAGTGCAGTACAAGGAGGGAACTTAGATGCTGCTTCTGCTTTTATCGAATATTTGCTATCTGAAGAAGTAAATGTGAACATGCCTACAGAGAATTTCATGTATTCTGTTTTAGATGGCACCGACCTACCTGAGGAAGGAGGTTACAGATACCACTCAACTATACCAACAAAAGCTGCAGAAATCAATGCTACCGTGATCGCTGACAACATGGAAAACTGGCTTGCAAATTGGAATGATGCAATGGTTGCTGCTTGAAATGGCAAACAAATATCTGGCATCCATAGCAATTGGCCTTTACTCAATACTAATTATCGTCCCACTTTGGTTAGCATTAGACAGATTAGTATGGGTTGCAGGCTATGACGTAACAGAATGGTTATCATCACTTGACAAGAATTTCATTTCCCAGGGAGTTCTAGAATTCACAATACTTCAAGCGTTATTGTCAACTGTTGCGACACTAGCACTAGGGATT
>Ga0163111_10002831_pt1 | contig 11069 bp, 3 predicted proteins | sample CRUFie1St18metaG_FD_109645 | JGI IMG/M metagenome (GOLD analysis project Ga0163111, IMG submission 109645) | Marine microbial communities from the Costa Rica Dome - CRUD Field 142mm St18 metaG | ecosystem: Environmental > Aquatic > Marine > Oceanic > Photic zone | place: Costa Rica: the Eastern... | reverse complement strand
AGCCTAAAGGCGACCCCCCCACGCATCATCATCATCATCAACAACGCTCGCATCGATGAAGACGACGATTCATCACCACCGTTGGGCGACGACGACTTTGAAGAAGAAGAAGAAAGCAACAAAAAGACGACGACGATTCGGACAACGACGACGTCGAGGCGACGCGCGGTGGTGGCGATGACGACGATGACGACGATGGCTTTTATCGGGGCAACGAGCATGGGCAGGCAGGATGCGATGATGATGGCACGAGCGAAAGGTGTGGCCGTGGTGGAAGGGTCCACGAGCTGTGCTTCGGGGACCGTGAAAGGTGCCGTGACGCTCCCGAGCGGGTACCACCTCACTCGAGGTGCTCGCAGTCGAATTCAGACGACGAGTTCGAGCGAAAACGTGACGATCACGAACGGAGAGAAGGATTTATCAGGCAATACTGTACAATTTGAAGTTGGTTTTGAAAACGCGAGCGCGGGAGACGACGTAACGGTGAATGCGCTCGTGTATTTTTGCCAGGACGACGACGTGTGTTTGTCGCGAAACATATCGTTTCGAGCAAATATCGTCGGAGCAGACGCCTCGTCGTCGTCCTCGTCCGTCGTCAATTTGGCGTACTCAATTCCAACGCCTGAACCCGAGATGTCGTTTGTGGTGCCACAGTTTGAGTGAATGGAGTAGTAGACGAAATTAAATATTTTGGAAAGAGCGCGCCATAGTTTTGCGTATTAGTATTAGTATTACAATTTTGTGCTTACCTAGTAGTTGTATTATAAAACGCCTTCAATTCGATCTTCCGCGTCCGAGTACATGTTCTTCAAGTTCTCAATCGTATCCGCGTCCGCGTTCCACATACCGCGTCCGTGCGCTTCCAACATTCTTTTCACGACGTTTCGAAACGCCTCCGGGTTGTTCTTTTGCAAAAGCTTCCGCATTTCCTCGTCTTCGACGTATGTTTCGTTGGCACCATCGTAGACCCAATCTTCAGTAAACCCTGTAGTGGCACCCCAGCCTATTAAAGCTGTCATTCGTTGCGAAATTTCAAAAGCACCGCCGCTTCCGGATTCAGCCATCGCCTTCGCCCATCTCGGATTTAACAGTTTTGTGCGGTACTCCAATCGAAGCGTCTCGTCGAGATCTTTCACCGACCCTTTCGCATCTTTTCCAAACGTTTCCACGACGGAACATTGGACTTTTTTGAACGTTGTGTTGGATTTTGCGCCGTTACTATCTTTTTCTGTGGCGTCCGCGGCATCTTCTTTCGCAGCGTTCGCGGCAGCGACAATCGCGCCGGTATTCGCATAATATTCCTGAATATCCGTCAAGCCGTATTCCACTGAGTCGATTTCTTGGACAACTCTCTCAGTCGATCGTAGAAGTTCGTTCAAGACTTCAGGCCTCGCGACGCCTTTCTCATCGGACGATTTCCCGTACGAATACGCATTTCTAGACGCCCACGTATCTCCTAATTCTTGAGTATCATTCCACGATGAGTTACCGACGCGTTCGTTAACCATGGACCCATAATCTCCCGGTGGATTCGAGAACAACCTCGACGACGTCGCATCCAAACCTTTCGCTTGCATCTCTAACGCGTGTTTGCGAACAAAGTTCATCTCAATCGGTTCGTCTTCCGCTTCCGCGCACCTGGCAAAACAGTCGTCCAGCAAGCCGACGACGTTGGCAAACGCGTCTCGAAAAATGCCAGACATGTTGCACAAAACGTCGATGCGTGGACGTCCGAGCTCTTCGAGGGGGATCAACTCGTATCGCGCGACGCGTCCGGTTTTTTCCTTGACAGATCGCGCCCCAAGTAAAGCTAAAACGATAGCCACAGATTCGCCTTTGGTTTTAATGGCATCCAGACCCCAGAGGTTGACGGAAACAGTTTCCGGGTACTGTCCGTCGTTTTCATGTCGGTGCCTGGCGATGATTTCGTTCGCAACGTCATTTCCTCTGATAAACGCGGCGTTAGACGGCATACGATATGGATCTAAAGCGTGGATGTTCCTTCCAGTCGGTAAAACGCCCGGTCCGTCCCGGAGCAAATCGCCTCCGGCGGCCGGCTGGACCCAATCGCCGTTCAACGCGCTGACTAAACCTACATCCAACTCTTCGTCGTTACGTTGTAGAAGACTTTTAATAGTAATCGCTTCGGAAAGTTTTTCCGAATAGCCGGTCGGGATATCGAATTGTTTATCAAGCTGTTTTTTAATCGCTGCAAGCTCAGGAGTGTCGACTTCTACCTCATCGTCTTCTGTCTGAGCGCGAGAAATCTCAGCCGCGTGTTCAAACGTTGTCGATGCAACTATACGCTTCTCTAACTTCGTCATCTCCTCGCCAAAGTACGCGTCCAAATATCGTTCCGATTGTTCCGCGTCCGGTTGTCTCCCTAAAACGTGTAAACCTTCGCTAAATAATCGGTTCTCCAACACGAACAAATATTCGTTCAATGCGTTTGCCCAGTTTTCAAACGTTTCGTCGGACCAAACATTCTCGGCATCGTTCGCATTTACGCTGAGTAGTTCGTTCGTTTCCATGGAATAACACGGAACGTCGTTATCTAACTGCGCCATGGCGGCTTGATTCGCGACGATGCCTCGAAGCTTTCGATCGCCGAATTTCTGCAACTGTTGCGATTCGCGGTATTCGTTCAAGAGCTCGCGCAACTCTGCCGTTTGCTTGTACAAACCTGCGCGGCCGTACGGGGGGACATTATGCGACACAATGACACCGTATCCTCGTCGCTTTGCCACGATAGATTCTGAAGGATTGTTTGCGGCGTATACGTACACGTTCGGCATAGCGCCTAACAATTGCTCTGACCATGACAAACCAGTGTTGCCCAGAGGCGATCCCGGAAGCCATTCTACGGTACCGTGCATACCAAAGTGCAAAACGGCGTCAGCTTGGAATTTGTACTGCAAGTACTTGTAATACGCGGCGTATTGTGGATGCGGGGTTAAATCGCGTTCGAATAACAATCGCATTGGATCGCCTTCGACACCCAACGCCGGCTGGACACCAATGAAGACGTTGCCGAGTTGGAATCCAGCAACGTTGAATCCCGAAGCGTTGGTATTTAATCCGCGATACTGTTCGAGATTCCCCCACGCCTTTTCCATTCGACGAATTAAAATATCGTTCGGCGGTAACTGTGGACATGGACCCCACTCGTTCGGTCCCCAATCAGCTGGAAAGGAGAGCCATTTACGAAGCGTCGACGGCGAAACGTCCATCCCTGCTGGTTGGAGCGTGTTGTCCGGTAGACTCAAAACATTGCCTTTGGGTGATGATTCGTCGCTTTCGCCTTCCTTTTCCTCCTCTCTTTTAATCTTTGCGATGTCTCTTCTAGTTTTCAAGAGCGCCTGTTCGCCACCTTTTTGCGCGCCTAACATGATTGCAGAAACTTCCTCGAGGTTGCGCAAAGCCGATACAATCGCCTCGCCCGTCGGTAACGGTTCGCCCTCTTTAACGCCTAAATCGTACCCTTCTTTGCGTAACGTCGCCAACGTTTCGTCGATTGATTTTGGAACGTTCAGCAAAGCTGCCGTACCAGTTGCGCCAACGCCAGGCGGAAAACCGTATAAAGTCATCGCGATTTTCTTATCTTTATTTTCTTTCTGTTTCAAAGCATGCCATTTCTTGATTCGATTGGACAACGCATACACACGTTCTTTGACCAAGAAAATGTCATCGCCGCACAGACCGCCCAAAGACACGGCATCGATGGCACCATCTAATTCTGGTAACGCGTATAAAATTGTCGATTGCAGCCCACCTACTCCTGACTCCCACCAACTTGCGATGTCTTGAATCAACAGTGGTGCGGCGACAAAGTATGGCACGTTCTTTGCCTTCAGAATTTTATTCGCAATTTCACTTTGCCTTCCGGCTTCCATCGACCCGGCTGGGCCACCGACGAGCGGAAAACCGACAGTGGAAACAATGGCATCTACCTTACACGCGTCCGGTTTCAACGAGTCCACATCGACTATGCCTAAATTGTTCCTATTGAATTGTTCGTGGGAGGACGTTAGCTTATCACGGACAATTGTGTGCGCCTCGACGCCGTTGATGAAACATGGAATTGGGACAACTCCAGATTGTTCTAAACCGCGAATGAGTTCAGCTAAGTACGGCTGTTCCGTGATGACATGTTTGCGATAGAGCAACACCGCCACAACTGGTTTTGTTGGATCTGCCTCGGCGGTCGGAAGATTGTTCAATGCCGCCCAACGTTTGTATTCATCGATGGTTTCTGGGTACGGTAGATTTTGTTCTTTGAGTAGCGGGTGGTAACATCCGAACGCAGGAGTTTCCACGAGCGGTTTTAACCCGCCTTCTAAAAGTGGAACAGATTTGCGCAACGGTTTCAACAGCAAATCTTTCACAAAGTCACCCGGAGAGGCGGCTATTTTCTCTTCTTCTTTTTCCTTTTCGTCTTCTTGAACGTCATGCGCACCCAGGTATTCGCGCGCGATATGCGAAAACGCCTCTTCCACGTTCTTCTCGCCGCCTTGGTTCCAATATGCATAAACTGTCAACCAGTTCTTCAAATCTTTCGCTTTCTCGCCCGGGATAAAGCGCAACAATTGCGGACCGATTTTTAAAAATGACAAATATCCAATCAATTTATCTTCCTCTTTGCCGCTGCCAAACTTCTTGAGGATTTTCTGCACCGCTGGTGGTGGACCAGCTTTGGCGCCGTCTTTCCCGGGTTTCATTTCAAACGTCCCAACGTTCGTTTCTGACATCAATTCTAACGCCGATTCAAAGACAAACTTCGTTTTGATCTTTTCCAATTTTTCTCGCAGCCATTCGACTTGGTCGTAATCGAAAAGTAAAGAGCCAAAAAAGACATCGGCGTCGTCCAAAGCGCGCTCGAGTTCGTTTCGGCGTTTTCCAGTAATATCACGGTCGGAGAAAACGTACAAAGTGATCGATGGGTAACGCTTCTTTAAATTCCTGGACACTTTTTTATACAAGCGCACATTAAACGACTCAAATCCAGAAATCAATACAATCTTCGTTTTCTTCGAGGATAGGTAAAGCGCTTCATCGTCGATCGATATCCCTTCTTCAATTGTGTCTTGTTCATGTTTTTCAGGTCTGGACAAAAAACCTCTCCCACCTCTCGCAGCCGTCGATAATGCCAACTCGTTCGCTTCCAACTCGTTCGATACTCTCGCTAACGTCCCTTTGCTCGCGTGTATCACTTTTTGGAATTGCAAATACTTCTTCCCATCTTCGCTGGCGATTTTCAATAGAGTCTCGCCAACTTTTGGACTTATTTCGCACACGTTCTTAAACTTCTTTTCTGTAGTGATCGGGAAATCCTCCACGAATGCGTCCGAAACGTCCGCGGTGAGTTCGTTCTCCTCTTTCCCCATCTCTTCTTCCGCATCCGCCATCGATACGCCTTCAAACAACGACTCGTATGCCGTATCGATTGCTCTTTGCATTTCCATCTGTTTTTGTTTGAGTTCTTCTTTCTTCTTCGTCAAGTCGGCGACTTTCTCTTCGTCGATGGTATTCGATGTTTTCCTCGTCGTCGATATCGACTCTTCTTCTTCTTCTTCTTTTTCTAAAACGATGTTTTCGCTAAATTTCTCAGCTTCGCTTTTCGTTTCTGATGATGATGATGATGATGATGATGGCATCGAGGAGGCGACCACTCTCTTCCGACAATTCTCCTTGTTCGTATTGGTGTCAACAGACCCTCGCACGTTCGTTCCTGTTCGTCTTTGGGCCGACGAGAGCATCTTTTTACTCGCGCGCGCGAAACCACTCGATGACGTAGATGAAGAAGAAGCGACTGCATCGCGCGATGTTGTCGACGACGAAAAAAGAGCGCTTCGCATTGATCCGACAGAAAGAAGCAAAGACGTCGCGCTCGTCGCCATCCTGACCCTCTTATTCTCTCGAGTTGGATTCTGTTTGTCCTCGTTCCTTTTTCTCTCGGTATGCGCGCGCGCGCTTCGTTTTTGAAGTTTTCTCTTTTTAGATACGAACTCGTTGGCAAAAATGACATTGGGTGGATGAAGACGAAAACGAAAATATTCGCACATCTCGATTTTATTACAAGCACTATTCTTTCTTTCTTTCTTTCTCTCCGCGATTTCCTCCGCGAACCCAATGATTAACGAGCGTCTTCCCCTTCGTCGTCGTCTTCGATGCTTTTATAAAAGTTTTCGTGGCCTTCGCAGTCCTCTTCGTACGGGTCGCAGTCATCGCCGAACTCGTCCTCGTAGCGTTGGTCGTCGTCCAAAAAACAGTCATCGGGGTAGACGTCAAATCCAGCGGCAGAGCCGAAGAGGACGGGTTCACCCCATTCTTTACGGGTGATTCCGTCGAAGCCTTCTGATTCGGCTGTTTTTCCAGTGGTTGGTATCATGACTTTTGGGTGGAAAACGAGTTTTAAAACGAGCGAGTATCGAGGCACTCCGGCGGCTTTCGAAGGCGCGGAGACTCGGTGGACGACGTCCTGGTCCATGAGAACGACGCGTCCGGGTTGCGGGCGAACGAAAACGCCAGTACCAGTGCCTGGATCTAAGAACATAGTTTCGGCATCATACGAGGCTGGCCAAACATTTGGGTTCAAGTATACCAAAGCGGAAACGAATAACGGTTTGTTTCGTTCTCTGTTCACGTACAAACCAAACCTCTCGGCCCATGGAGAAGTTGGATCGACGCTACTCGGGTCCATGTCTAAGTGCCACGAGAAATCTTCACCGTTAACTGCCGCGTTCCCGACGGCTGTTTTTATTCGTAACCCACCCCATGAACCGGGTATACCTTCGGGTTCGAGACTATCGGCGGACATTGGGAGTACGTCGTACTCTGGGTATAAGCGTTGAATTCTCGCACGAAGCGTTTTTACAGCGAATGAACGTGCAACTTTTGCGAGATGATCTTCAGTTAAGCCCCAGGATGACGTATTCCGCGCGTCGGGGCTATCTAACGAAGACTCTGACGTCGACGGCGAATCGGTGTCCAACGTATCGTACGTATCTCTCGACCACAATCCCTCTGGAGGTTCGGATGCGACCATAGCATCAAAACCGTTCGTTTCTTGATCGCCACACATTTCCTTAAGCAAGTCTCTTCTCAACGGTTCGCATACCACGTTGTCTAAAACGACAATCTTGGAGGCATCGCTTCGGATTCCACCTGCACTGGTGGATGACCCAACGTCGGCTCGATCCAACGCTAAACTCATGGCGATCGAGACGCTCCCTGGATTGAATATCGATATTCCATCCTCTCCATCCGGCCATGACGTGCTTATCATATCATCCGTCGTGTCTTCACTACCATCGTCATTCTCTGCGCCTATGTCTTCATCCGATACAATCAAATCATCCTCTGTCCCTCTCAACTTCCAATACCTCTCGTGCGCCGCGATGACTTGCCTCGCACAATTCGCGATCGATTTGTCCTTATTCTTCTCCGTAAACGTGCCAAAAATGGACGGCAGAAACCCCATATCAATCATCGCTTCTTTTAATTCAGGCATCAGTCGTTTCGTGTTATCGCCGTTCAGTAGAACGCACCGGCAATTTTCCGGGTACGGCGTTCGCCTCTTTTCGTTCGTTTCTTTGCCATCGACCGTTAAAAAACAATTGCTCTCGTCAACTAAAACCGCGGAAACGTCCGAGTTTAACCCGTACTCTTCTTTCATGTCTTTCAGCAAATCTTGCAAGTGCATTAATTCGTCGTCGTCAAAGTTAACCAGGAACACGTCGTTGCCATTGGACGCCGCTGATGCCGCCGCAGACTTTTTCATTGCTTCCCCAAAAGGTCTCCCATGCCGGCGGCGGTGCAAAGTAGATGTAGAAGACGACGAAGATGGTGGCGTCGTATTCATAAAACTATTGTTCTGCCGATGGTTAAGCGTGCGACAAAATGCAGATATAGAATACGAGTGTGTCATGATTATATTCCTCAACTGTTATGTATATATATACAGACACGCATATGAAGCGTACTCTTAAAATAGGGGAAAATGGAGAACAGAGAGAAAGATAAAGGGATGAAAAAATATTTACAAAAACTTTTCCGATAGACTCTATTGCTACCTGTGTTCTTCCAACAAGACTACACAGCGATACGAGTCTTCTACGGTTTGATATCTTCTTCCAACAAGACTGCAAAGCGTCCTCTGGAAACCTTCCCATCACCGTTCGAGTCGGCGTTGATAAACTGCCCTTCCACTCGTTCCACTCTTTCGACTTCGTCGTCCATAGCGCCTGGTCTTGTGATATAGTACAGTTGTTCCCACTCATCGAAATCGATGAAACTGTCGCGATTCGTGTCAAATTGCTCAAATGCTCGATCTAAAGCGAGTTCTTCTTGCACAGATCTTGGAGGAGTTGGTTGTTCCGGGCTTTCCGGGCCGCACCGTTTGCAGCTTTTCGCGCAATAGTTATCTCTGACAATCCAAGCGTCGTTACATTGGTTCCAGTTGGCGCGGTCGTTACAGCTGTATTCATCGCGCGGCTCTTTGTCAAAGCAATCCATCATAATGCGCAATCCATGACGCTGTAGAAACTGACGTCTATCGTTTTTGGTGTCGTCCGATGAAGCCCTGGAGGAGACACCTTTATCATTCGGACGTTTGCCAGCAATTAAGGTGAATCTGTCAATTGGATTGCGGTTGCGGACGGCGGCTTGAAATTCGGCGTTGGATGCGCCCTGGCGAGGCGTAGTCGCTAACCAGCACATTGCACGCGCATATGGGCCAAACTCGGGGAAATCGCAAATTAGAGTACCAAACTTATTCGCATTTGGAGCCCTATGGCACCCAGAGCAACGGTCGCACCTGGTGGAGTATATTTTGCTCCAAAAATTGCCGCTCCTCAAGCACGCCTCATTCTTGTATCCGCCGATACCGACGATTGCAACACCAGTTGTTCCGTTTTCGCCACTTGATAGATAAATTTGATCGTCATCAGGTGCGTTCCACCACCTCAAATCTTCTCGGGTGAAGCCATAATTTTTCGTTCCAAACCGCGACATTTCGCGAGTTCGCGAATACACGTGCGCGTGGCCGCCGACGATAAATGCGCCATATTTTCTGCAAATCTCATACGCGGCCCATCCAGTTGAATCGCCTTTGTAAGACACCTGCATCTTCTCCATAGTCATGTGCCACACGCAAATCTTCCATCGAGCGTTGGAGTTTTTCAAGTTGTTTTCTAAGTGCCAATAGTGATCCTGGTTGATTTGGTTGCTTTCCCCGGCTCTTTCAACACCGACCGAAGAGATAACGAACAAGATACCTTTATATTCGCAACTCATGTCTACTCCGTACTGCCCTTTACACTTCGCGCCTCTCGGAACGCCGTAGCTTTCCAAAAGCTTTTGGTACCCTTCGCTCCCGCTCCAAAGATAGCTGACTCCATCCCATCCGTCTGCATCGTGGTTACCCTTGGCTGCTAAAAATTCAATTTGACCGCGCATGGTTTCTTTCAAAAACTCTACCCACATCTTCGGCGCGGATTCGTAATCCAAATCGCCGGCGTGAACAATCTAGATATGAAGACACGGTGAGAAATACACGTCAATCGTACAGTCCAAGAAAATAAATAAATAAATAATAAATAAATAAGTAGTTACGCACCAAATCTGCCCCAGACTCTTTAGCCAAACGCACGACATCTCGCGCGCGCGAGTACAGTTTACATGGTTGACCGGCGTGATCGTAGCAGGTTTGTCCGTTGATCTTATACGGCGAGCCTTGCACGTTCCTAAACAGCGAGAGTTTCATTCAGATCACAAAAATATACGGGAAAAAATAGATAAGTTAAGTGTATTTCTTACCCGAGATAGTCCACCCAAGAGCTCGAGGGGTTGTCATTGCCCACGCCAGTATCTGCAATGAATGCAACCCGAACGGCTGAAGCGAGCGCGAAGCAGAGATGAAGGATAATCACCCGTCGAAGAAGCATAGTTATAGTTGTTTTTGGTGGTGTTTTTGGTATAAAAATGGGGAAAAATGTGTGTTCTCTTTTTCCTTCCCTCGTTAAAATTCGTTCGAACGCGGAGGTGTGTGTGTGCCTATGTGCCTGTGCCTATGTGCCTATGTGCGCATGTGCGTGCGTATTACAACAACGCCATAAAAGGTCTCTCATAAAAAGGCTATTTCGGTACATCTAATTGCTGGCGCATGCGCGTGTATACTTCTAATCATTTCGTTTCTTCGCAGACATCATCAAGGAGCGTTTGCAAATAATCCTACGTGTATTCGCGGACGTAACTCTTTCTTCTTTCGTAGTTGGGGCTCTCCACAAAGCTCGCCACTCTTTTCGCGCTACGGTAGATGACACTGCCAGTTACGCGTAACGGCGAAACGTTTGCGTTCTTATTCTTCTGTGTCTCGTCCTCTTCGTCTTCTCTTTCCCATCCTCTAAATGAATTGTCCGAGTGTAAATCTTGCACTGCCCACGGGCCGCACTCGCTCAGCTTACGTTCGCACGTGCCGCCAAGAAAAATTGGGGTTCGCTCGATGCCACCAAAGACGTCCACGATTTCCTCGAACGCGGCTTGGGAACCCTTCTCACCGGTTATGCGTCCAAACATGGTGACTTTTTTGCTCATTTGACTGTCTAAGAAACCGCTGAGGGCGTGCCAAAAGACTCTGACGTTTAAACTGGCGTTAACGACATATATCTTATAAATTAAATCCGGGTACTGTCTTCGAAGAAAGAGCATCGTGTCTTTGAACATTTCCACGCGTTGTCTTGCTTTCATCTGCTTACCATCTCTAAGTTTCATCGCGCTGTCTCTCGAGGCGTCTATGATGATCACGCATTTGTCGTGGACGATAACCGCGTCTCGGTTTTTTAAATTCGGAAAGACGATGTTCGTTAGATACGTGAAGAACATCCCGTAATTTTTCATGATGATTGTTCGGCTGTCATTGGACAATCGTTCGCTGCTGCTAATTCTGTTGTTATTGTTACTAGTTTTGCCCTCGCTATTGTACGCGGTGGTGGACATCGACATCATCGTCTTCGTCGCATCCCCCACGCGGAAACAGCACACTGGAATCCCTAACGGCGTGTGCGTCGTGT
>Ga0163111_10002830_pt1 | contig 11071 bp, 10 predicted proteins | sample CRUFie1St18metaG_FD_109645 | JGI IMG/M metagenome (GOLD analysis project Ga0163111, IMG submission 109645) | Marine microbial communities from the Costa Rica Dome - CRUD Field 142mm St18 metaG | ecosystem: Environmental > Aquatic > Marine > Oceanic > Photic zone | place: Costa Rica: the Eastern... | reverse complement strand
GCAATCGTCGCATCTTCGGTCTCGCCCGAACGGTGCGACATCACCGCGGTATAGCCCGCGCGATTGGCAATGCTCACCGCGTCGAGCGTTTCGGACAGCGTGCCGATCTGATTGACCTTGACCAGCAGCGAGTTTGCGAGCCCCTGCGCGATCCCGTCGCTCAGGCGCTCGGGATTGGTCACGAACAGGTCGTCACCTACCAGCTGGACGTTCTTGCCGACCCGGTCGGTCAGCGCCTTCCAGCCTTCGAAGTCGTCTTCTGCCATGCCATCCTCGATCGAGCGGATCGGATAATCGCGGCACAGCTTATCGAGATATTCAGCCATCCCTGCACCGTCGAGCGAGAGTTTCTCGCCCGAGATCTCGTATTTGCCGTTCGTGAAGAACTCGGTGGAGGCACAGTCGAGCGCGAGCGCGATATCTTCGCCCGGCTTGAAGCCCGCCTGTTCGATTGAAGCCATGATGAAGTCGAGTGCATCGCGCGTGCTGGCGAGATCGGGGGCGAAGCCGCCCTCGTCGCCGACCGCGGTCGCGAGGCCCTTCTCGTGCAGCTTCTTCTTCAACGTGTGAAAGACTTCGGCGCCCCAGCGGACCGCTTCGGCAAGGCTGTCCGCCCCGACCGGCATGACCATGAATTCCTGAATATCGATCGGGTTGTCCGCGTGCTCGCCGCCATTGATGATGTTCATCATCGGCACGGGCAGGACATGCGCCGAAACACCGCCGATATAGCTGTAGAGCGGGAGGCCGCGTGCATTCGCCGCCGCCTTGGCAACCGCCATGCTGGTGCCGAGGATCGCATTCGCACCGATCCGGCCCTTGTTCGGCGTACCGTCGAGCGCGATCATCGACAGGTCGATATCCCGCTGGTCTTCGGCGTCGAATGCCCCGACCAGCATGTCGCGGATCTCGGTGTTCACCGCATTCACGGCGTTGATCACGCCCTTGCCCAGATACCGTCCCTTGTCGCCGTCGCGCAGTTCTACCGCTTCATGCGCCCCGGTCGAGGCACCGCTTGGCACAGCTGCACGGCCGAAACTCCCGTCGTCGAGAAGGACGTCGACTTCGACCGTGGGATTGCCTCGCGAATCGAGAATTTCGCGTGCGTGGATGTCGATGATCGCGGTCATGGGTGCTGGCGCTCCGGGCAAAGGTGTTGTAAACGGCTAAAACACCCCCAGATGGGGAGTCCGTTGCGCTCTATGCGTCGGAACATTGGGGCGCAAGTTGCGTTGCAACATGGAAGGCGAATTCGCCGAACGAAAAGCTAGTGAGGGCAAGGACGACCACCATGGCAGAGACACAGACCGACAACGCGCCCAAGAAGCGCAAGGCGCCGGCGAAGAAGACCGCCGCGAAGAAAACCACATCCGCCAAGACGCCGCGCAAGGGCACGGCAACGAAGGGCGCAGCGAAGGAGACCGCTTCCATGACCGATAACGCTAAGACCGCAGACAACCGCACCGAAGCCAAGTCGCGGTTCAACGCCGCGCTCGAGGAAGCCAAGGCTGGTGCCGCGGCGCTGAAGGCCGAGGGTCGCGACCGCGCTGCCGCCTATCGCGAACAGGCCAAGGGCAAGGGCGACGACTGGGTCGGTGAAGCACGCGCTTACGGCGAAGAAGCCAAGGTCAAGGGCCGTGAGCTTGCCACCGAAGGCAAGGTGAAGGCCGGGGAAGGCCTGCGGTCGCTGAGCAAGCTCGTCAACGAGAACGCACATCAGGTCGACGAAAAGCTTGGTGCGAAATATGGCGATTACGCCCGCAGCGCCTCGCAATCGCTCGACGGGTACGCCAAGCAGCTCGACGAGAAGAGCGTCGATGATCTGGTCGAGGACGGCCGCGAATTCGTGCGCCGAAGCCCCGGCAAGGCGATCGGTATCGCGGCAGTCGTGGGCTTCATGCTCTCGCGCCTGTTCCGCGGCTCGCGCTAAGCCGCGCGACACCGGGGGACTGCATGCGCGACGATGAAACCGAGCGGGCCGAGGACTACACTGGTCCGCTCGATCTGCCCGACCACCACGACCCCGTCGATGAGGTAGGCGACAGCAGCTCGCCTACCCACTCGGTCATCGACGATGCGCTCGCGCTTTTCGCCGATGGCAAGACCTATGCGGAAGCCGAGCTGCGCTACCAGAAGAGCCGGGCGGGCTACGTCAGCAACCGCCTGAAGGGTGCCATCGGCTTTGCGATGGGTGCCTTCGGTGTGCTGCACTTGGCGCTGATCGCACTCACCGTCGGCGCCGTGCTTTCGCTTGTTCCCCTGATCGGCGCGTGGGGCGCGACGGCAATCGTAACCCTCGTCCTGCTGGCCGCAGCAGGCGTTTTCGTCTGGCTGCTCAAGGGGCGACTGGACGATATTCGCGAGACTTTCGACAGCGGAGACAGCGAATGACCGATCGCCGCCTGCGCATGCTCGAAGACAAGCACCTGCGCGATTCCGCCCGCGCGCTGGTCGAGGCCGATGTCGAGCACATCAAGGCCGACTTTGCCAACAAGGGCATGGCGAAACGCGCGCTGTTCAGACTGCGCGAGAACGCTGGCGAGCTCTATGACGAGGCGCTCGACGTTGCCGATAGCAACAAGGGCGCGGTCGCGGCGGTGTTCGCCGCACTGGTTGTCTGGTTTGCGCGCAATCCCCTTCTCGACATGGTCGGGCTGGGTATCGAGCAGGACGATGAACGCACCGAACCGTCGGACGAAGCCGCGGAACATTAGCCGCAGGCGGTCCGTTGGATCGATGAACACCAATTCCGGAGGAAATATCCATGGCCGAAGCCGCCGAAAACAATGTCACGCCGATCAGCGCAGACAGCAAGCTCACGGACGAACAGAAGCGCGACCAGTTGCGCGCCCGGATCGAAGCGGGCGAGAAACGCAACGAGGAACGCAGCCTGGGCGATCAAGCCAAGGAAGTAGCTGACAGCGCGATCGAATTCACCAAGAAGCATCCGCTCGCGGTTGTGGGCGGCGTACTTGTCGCGGGCATCGCGATTGGCGCAATGACGCGTCGCGGCCGTCGTCTCGGCCGTCGAGGCGGGGCTTTCGCCACGCTCGCCGCCGATGCGGCGCTCGCCTATGGGGCCCGCATGGTCGATGGCGTGCTCGACGGTGCGCAGTATGCGGGTGACCGCATCGAGGATTTCGGCGACAGCGCCGCCACAACCGCGCGTGGGCTACGCCGTGATGCCTCGTACAAGTTTGACGTCGCGGGTGACGCGCTGCGCGCTTCGGGCCGCAAGGCGGGGCGCAAAGGCAACCGTGCCTTTCGCGCAATGCGCACGCGCATCAAGCACTGATTACATTCCCGCAGGATGCCGTAGCGGCGCGATGGGCTTGCCTGTCGCGCCGCTTTCGCTATGTGCCGCAGCGATTCCTCCCTCCCCATCGAGAAAGAAACAGCCATGGAAGAAAAAGAGAGCAAGCAGACGCTCTACCTCGTCATGGGCGGCCGCGTAACCGATCCGCGCAGCGTCACTTTTGCCGATCCCGAGAGCCTGCACGTCGCCGGCGTCTACAGCACCTATGAAACCGCAGTCGACGCATGGCGTTCGAACGCACAGCGTACGGTCGACGATGCCGAAATGAAATACGTGATCGTCCACCTGCACAAGCTGCTCGACCCGAGCGCCTGATCGCCGCGTGGCCTATTCGATCAGGCCATATTGCGACGCGGATGCCGAAGCCCTCGCGCGGATCCTCGAAGAGGCAATCCGCGCGATCGGCCCCCACGCCTATTCACCGGACCAGGTCGCCGCCTGGGCTGCGCGTCATCCGGGCGCAGAGCGTTACCGCGAACGTATCCGCACGGGTGACGTGATTTTCGTCGCCGCGGACCAGGATGACAGCCCGGTGGCTTACGTCCTGTTCGAAGCCGACGGTCATATAGATCATCTCTACGCGCATCCCGACCACACGCGGCGCGGTCTGACGGCTCAATTGCTCGCTATGATCGAAATGCATGCGCGCGATCACGGGATCACCCGCCTTTACACCGAGGCAAGCGACCTCGCCCGCTCCGCCTTCGAGCGCGCGGGATATTCTGTCACGCACAGGCGCGAATTCGCCATCGCGCACGAGGACCGGGATGTCCCGATCCACAACTGGGCGATGGAGAAGCCGCTCTGACCCGCCCCTGCATCGCGCAGAAGCGGGCGCGTGATCAGATGAATTCGATCTTGTCGATCAGGTAGAACTTGTCGCCCGAGGGGACGGTCACTTCGACCTCTTCCTCGAGCTGCTTGCCGATCAGCGCACGGCCGATGGGCGAGTTGTAGCTGATCCGTCCCTTCGACGCATCGGCCTCGGTCTGGCCGACGATCTGGTACTTGATCGGCTTGTCGTCCTCGTCGAGCAGCGTCACGGTGGCGCCGAAAATCACGCGATCGCCCGACAGGGTCGACGGGTCGATGATCTGCGCACGGGTGACCTTGTCCTCGATCTCGGCGATCTGCGCCTCGACCTGGCCCTGGCGTTCCTTGGCTGCATGGTATTCGGCGTTCTCCGAGAGATCGCCATGCGCACGCGCTTCCTCGATCGCATCGACGATCAACGGGCGTTCGGCGCGCAGCGCCTTGAGATCCGCCGTCAGCTTTTCATAGCCCTCGGCCAGCATAGGCACTTTTTCCATGGGCTCGTTCCTTCCTGTTACAGCTCCGCTCCCGGACAATTCGACCCCGGCCCGCGGCATGCGGAACCTGTCCGGTTCGAATTTCGGGAGGGATACGCGTGTTCTTCGTCAGCTATAATAGTCTTGCAACGAACGCACTTCAAGCTGCTCGGGTGAAACCTCCGCGATCGCCTGCGCCACCGCGAGGCATGCCGCAGCGGTGGTGTAGTAAGGCAGCTTCTTCTCGAGCGCCGCCTCCCGGATCGACTTGCTGTCGAGCAGTGACTGCCAGCCCTCGGTGGTGTTGAAGATCAGTTGCACGTCGCCATCGATAATCGCATCGACGATATGCGGGCGTCCCTCGGCCACCTTGTTGACCGGCTCGACCGCAAGCCCCTGTTCGGCAAGATAGGTCTGCGTCCCGCCGGTGGCGATTACGCGGAAGCCCTTGTCGAGCAGCGTCTGCACGGCGGGCACGATCAACGGCTTATCGGTGTCCTTCACCGAAACGAACAGCGTGCCCGATTGCGGCGGCTTCATGCCTGCACCGAGCTGCGACTTGAGGAAGGCCGCAGCGAAACCGCGGTCGATCCCCATCACTTCGCCGGTCGATTTCATCTCGGGCGAAAGCACCGGATCCGAACCGGGGAAGCGCGCGAAGGGGAAGACCGCTTCCTTCACCGCCATGTGGTCGGGGTTGAGATCGAAAGGCTCGAAGGTGTGCAACCCCTCGCCCGCCATGACGCGCGCGGCAACCTTGGCGATCGGCTGGCCGATGGCCTTGGCGACGAAGGGCACCGTGCGGCTGGCGCGCGGGTTCACTTCGATCAGATAAACATCGCCGTCCTTGACCGCGAACTGCACGTTCATCAGGCCGCGGACCTTGAGCGCCTTGGCCAGTTCGGTGGCCTGGCGTTCCATTTCGGCGATGATGTCCGCCGGCAGACTGTAAGGCGGCAATGTGCAGGCACTGTCGCCCGAATGCACGCCGGCTTCCTCGATATGCTGCATCACACCTGCGATGCGCACTTCGAAACCGTCGGCGACAACATCGACATCGCATTCGACCGCATCGCGCAGATACTGGTCAACCAGCACCGGGCTGTCGCCCGACACGTTCACCGCAGTGGCGATGTAATCATCGAGCTGCGCTTCGCTGTCGACGATTTCCATCGCACGCCCGCCGAGCACGTAGCTCGGGCGCAGCAGCACCGGATAGCCGATCCGCGCGGCGACCGCGGCGGCCTCGTCGCGGCTCTTGGCGATACCGTTCATCGGCTGCATCAGCTTTAGCTTGTTGACCAGCTTGGCGAAGCGTTCGCGGTCTTCGGCCAAATCGATCGCATCGGGCGAAGTGCCGAGGATCGGAATGCCTTCGCGTTCGAGTGCCGCGGCCAGCTTTAGCGGGGTCTGCCCGCCGAACTGGACGATGGTCCCGACAACCTCGCCCTTCGACATTTCGACGCGCATGATTTCGAGCACATCTTCTTCGGTGAGCGGCTCGAAATAGAGGCGGTCGGAGGTGTCGTAATCGGTCGAGACGGTCTCGGGATTGCAATTGACCATGATCGTTTCGAACCCGGCCTCGGCCAGCGCGAAGCACGCGTGGACGCAGCAATAGTCGAACTCGATGCCCTGCCCGATGCGGTTGGGCCCACCACCCAGGATAACGATCTTCTTACGGTCGGACGGCATCGCCTCGTCCTCGGCCTCACCGAAGCTGGGCGCTTCGTAGGTCGAGTACATATAGGGCGTGATCGCTTCGAATTCGGCGGCGCAGCTGTCGATCCGTTTGTAGACCGGATAGACGCCCAGCTTGCGACGCAGGTCGCGCACTTCCTGCTCGCTGGTGGCCCCCGCCATGGCGCGCAGCGCATCATGCAGCAGCCCAGAACGCTTGGCTTGCGTCTCGCCGAGCCCGCCGGCCACGCCGACCGAACGCACCGCCAGCGTGGCGAGCCGCTTGTCGGAGAAGCCCATCGCCTTCAGCCGGCGCATTTCGTCCGCCGTATTGGGCAACCCGTTATGCGCAATCATCTTCTCTTCGTAGATGATCGCTTCGATCTGGCGGAGGAACCACGGGTCGAAACCGGTGATACGGGCGATTTCATCTACCGTGAAATCCTCGCGGAAGGCCTGCGCGATCTTGAGGATGCGATCGGGCGTTCGCTTGGACAGCGAGGCGGTGATCACCTCGCGGCTGACGCCTTCGAATTCGGTGATGCGGTTGAATCCGTCGAGCCCGGTTTCGAGCCCGCGCAGCGCCTTCTGCATCGATTCGGCGAAGCAGCGGCCGATCGCCATGACCTCGCCGACCGATTTCATCGCGGTCGACAGCTCGTTTTTCGATCCCTTGAATTTCTCGAACGCGAAGCGCGGGATCTTGGTGACGACATAGTCGATCGTCGGTTCGAAACTGGCCGGGGTGGCGCCGGTGATCTCGTTCTGGATCTCGTCGAGCGTGTAGCCGACCGCCAGCTTGGCAGCGACACGTGCGATCGGGAAGCCGGTGGCCTTCGATGCCAGCGCGGAAGACCGCGATACGCGCGGGTTCATCTCGATCACGATCAGTCGACCGTCGGCGGGATTGACCGCGAACTGGACGTTCGAACCGCCGGTTTCGACACCGATCTCGCGCAGCACCTCGATGCTGGCGGTGCGCATGATCTGGTATTCCTTGTCGGTCAGCGTCAGCGCGGGCGCCACGGTGATGCTGTCGCCGGTATGCACACCCATCGGATCGACATTCTCGATCGAGCAGATGATGATGCAATTGTCCTTGCGGTCGCGCACCACCTCCATCTCGTATTCTTTCCACCCGAGGAGCGATTCCTCGATCAGCACTTCGGTGGTGGGTGAAGCGTCGAGCCCGTCGCGCACTATGCGTTCGAACTCGGCCTTGTTGTAGGCGATGCCGCCGCCCGTGCCGCCGAGCGTGAAGCTGGGGCGGATGATCGACGGCAAGCCGGTGCGTTCGAGCACCGCATAGGCCTCGTCCACCGTGTTCGCCACGCCACTGCGCGCGCTCTCGAGGCCGATCTTGTCCATCGCCTCGCGGAAGCGCTGGCGGTTCTCGGCCTTGTCGATGGCATCGGCATTGGCGCCGATCATCTGCACGCCGAATTTATCGAGCACGCCCTGGTTCGCAAGATCGAGCGCGCAATTGAGCGCGGTCTGCCCGCCCATCGTCGGCAGCACCGCGTCGGGGCGTTCCTTCTCGATGATCTTGGCGACGATCTCGGGCGTGATCGGCTCGATATAGGTCGCGTCGGCCATTTCGGGATCGGTCATGATCGTGGCGGGGTTGGAGTTGACCAGGATGACCCGGTAGCCCTCCTCCTTCAGCGCCTTGATCGCCTGCGTGCCGGAATAGTCGAACTCGCAGGCCTGGCCGATGATGATCGGACCAGCGCCGATGACGAGGATCGAGGTAATGTCAGTGCGTTTGGGCATCAGCCTGCCTTCTTCACGGGATCGGGGAGAGTTACGGTGGCCGGCGATCTCAGGGTATCCTGACACCACGACGCGGCTTTCTGAAAACCCGAGAGATCGAACGACGCATCCGCTTCGCCTGCTTTCGGGATAGTTTGGTCGTCGCCCTCGTCACCAAATACGATCGGCACCTGTCCGAGCCGTGCGGATCCTGCCGTCATCAGACGGTCAAACAGGCGCGCAACCGGTTTCCAGTGCGCATCGCCGGGACGCTTGTAAGCACTGTAACCGAAAAAACCCGGCGTCAGTTGGTAGTTCGCGGGATAGTGGAAACCGAACAGCATGGACCTAAGATTTTGTCCGTACCCCAGATGGAACAGCTCTTCGTCAAGATACAATTCCAGGACGCGGCTTGGCATAGCTGTGCCATCTGCATCGCGAAACTGCGGAAAGTGCAAGCCCATCCATTCGATATTGAGTTTCTCATCCATCCCGAAACCCAGCGCACCCGACTGCGCTTCGCATCTCGCGCCTGCGAAAAATGGGACCTTCATTGCTGAGCCGGATCTCTCCTCATCGGTCCAGTCGATCCGGACTTCGGTCATGGCTTTTACCGACCAGCCTTCAATGCTGTCCGAAGCGATCTCGAACTCGTTGGGAAGGTCTTGCGCGCTCACATGCGATGCGCAGACTGAACCGAATGCTAAGGCAAACAGCTGCAGATATCGATTAATGCCGGACATCAACTAGCGCTCAGCTACGCCGAACGATAGCATCCCCACAAACTTCTCGAACAGGTAGAAGCTGTCCTGCGGGCCGGGGCTGGCCTCGGGGTGGTACTGCACCCCGAAGGCCTTCTTGCCCTTGATCGCAATGCCGCAATTGGTGCCGTCGAACAGCGAGACGTGGGTCTGCTCGACCGTATCGGGCAGGGTCTCGCCATCGACCGCGAAGCCATGGTTCATGCTGGTGATCTCGACGAGGCCGGTGCTCTCGCCCCAGCCCTCGCCCACGCGCTGGACGGGATGGTTGGCGCCGCGGTGGCCCTGGAACATCTTGGCGGTTTTCGCGCCGGCGGCGAGGCCGAGCATCTGGTGGCCAAGGCAGATCCCGAACAGCGGCACGTCGCGTTCGAGCAGGCCCTTGATCACCGGCACCGCATATTCGCCCGTCGCCGCCGGGTCGCCGGGCCCGTTCGACAGGAACACGCCATCGGGCTCCAGCGCGAGCACTTCGTCGAGCGTGGTACGCGCGGGCACGACGGTGACCTTCGCCCCCGCCTGCACGAGGTTGCGGAAGATATTGTCCTTCGCGCCGTAGTCGATCGCCACGACATGCGGCTTGGTGGCCTTGCCCTCGCCATAGCCAAAGCCGAGCTGCCAGTGGCCGCCGGTCCAGTCTTCATTGGCGGCGCGGGTCACGCCGGGAACAAGGTCGAGCCCTTCGAGCCCGCTCCATTCGGCAGCCTGTGCCTTCAGTGCCGGAAGGTCGAATTCGCCGCGCGGACTATGCGCTATCACCGCATTGGGTGCGCCCGACATGCGGATGCGGCGGGTCAGCGCGCGGGTATCGATGCCCGAAAGGCCGATCTTGCCGTGGTCCTTCATCCATTCGACGAATTCGTTCTGCGCGCGGAAGTTCGAATGCGGCGTCACTTCCTGCCGCACCACGCAGCCGACCGCGCCGAGGCCGCGGCTTTCGTGGTCTTCCTCGTTCGCGCCGACATTGCCGATATGCGGGAAGGTGAAGGTTACGATCTGGCTGTCGTAGGACGGATCGGTCATCACTTCCTGATAGCCGGTCATCGCGGTGTTGAAGCAGACTTCGCCCACCGCGCTGCCGGTGGCACCGAAGCCCTTGCCCCAGATGACGGTGCCGTCGCCCAGCACGAGGACTCCCGTCGCGCCAGAGGGTTGCGCGTGCGAAGATGCGGACAGGGCCATGGGCGCTCCGAGTAAAGTGGTTTCCGGCGATGTTGCTAAGCCTCAGCCGCTAGAGACGTGTGCGAGTCCCGTCAAGCGGAACACTTGGCTTTGCGCCAGCTTGTTCTACAGGAGGGGCAACCCATCCACAGCTTAGCGTAAAGAGGCAGCATGCTCCGCGACCAGATTCAGTCCGAAACCGTCACCGCCATGAAGGCCAAGGACAAGGAACGCACCGCCGCGCTGCGCCTGATCGGCGCCAAGATCAAGGATCGCGACATCGAGCTGCGCACCGCGGATACAAAGCCCGAAGACGACGAGCTCGTCACCGATGTCCTGCTCAAAATGGCCAAGCAGCGTCGCGAATCGATCGAAATGTACGAAGACGGTGGCCGCACCGAGCTCGCCGAAAAGGAAAAGAGCGAGCTCGCGGTGATCGAGGAATTCCTGCCCAAGCAGATGAGCGAGGACGAAACGCGCGCCGCCATCGCGCAGATCAAGACCGACCTCGGCGCCGACGGCATGAAGGACATGGGCCGCGTGATGGGGGAACTGAAAGCCCGGCACGGCGCTACTCTGGACATGAGCAAGGCCAGCGGGCTGGTAAAGGAAGCGCTTTCATGAACCGGACAATCTGCGCCCTCCCTCTTCTTTTTGCGCTTGCCGCTTGCGGCGGCGGCGCCGACGAACCGCCCACCGACCTCGAAAGCGCGCAAAGCGATGGCGCAGCCGAAGCGCTGGCGCGGAATTTCGAGGCCGGCGATTTTCTCGACCTTCAGCTCGGCGCCAAGATCGTCGGCCCGCAGGGTGAAGAGGTGGAGAGCGCGCTGGCGAATGCGGAAGGCAATTTCGCCGACCTGCGCAGTTTCGTTGCTTGCCCCGCGGGAATGGACCCGTGTGATTCGGCAACCGCGCCTCAGGGCACGATCTATACCTACGTTCATGTCGTCTATCCCGGTGAAGACAACGAAGCGGGCAGTGGCAGCGGCGCAGGCAATGATTCCTCCGATGTCGAGCGTGCAACGGCATTCCGCATGACGCGCCCCGCCACCGGTTTTACCGGTGCGGTCGGCTATTCGAAGCACGAGGCGATGGCTGCGATCGGTGCCAAG
>Ga0163111_10002829_pt1 | contig 11074 bp, 10 predicted proteins | sample CRUFie1St18metaG_FD_109645 | JGI IMG/M metagenome (GOLD analysis project Ga0163111, IMG submission 109645) | Marine microbial communities from the Costa Rica Dome - CRUD Field 142mm St18 metaG | ecosystem: Environmental > Aquatic > Marine > Oceanic > Photic zone | place: Costa Rica: the Eastern... | reverse complement strand
ACAAAAAAAAGTTAAAATTTCAAAAAGTGAAACTGTTTCCTCTCTAAGTAAAAAAATTTTAGTTCAAGAACACAAATTGTATCCAAAAGCTATATTAAAAATATTTAATCTTTAAAGAAAAAATCTATTTCTATTTTTGCATTTTCAATACTATCTGAACCATGGACAGAATTTTTATCTATTGAAATTCCATATTTTTTACGAATAGTGCCCTCTTCTGCGTCTTTTGGGTTTGTGGCACCCATTAATTCTCTATTTCCTAAAACTGCATTCTCTTTTTCAAGAACCATAACTACAATTGGGCCTGATGACAGATAATCACATAAATCATTATAAAATGGTTTGGTTTGGTGAACTTTGTAAAACTTTTCAGCCTCTGACTTTTCAATTTGAATTTTTTTTTCTTTTAATATTGAAAAGTTGTTTCTTTTAAACATCTCTTTAATCTCGTCTTCAAGATTTCTTTCTACTGCATCTGGTTTAATAATTGATAAAGTTTGTTCTATTTTACTCATAATGATCCTCTATTAGTTTATTTAGTAATCTTACTCCATAACCAGTTGCTCCACCTGAGTTTAAGGCTCCTCCATATTTTGAAAATGCCATTCCTGCTATATCTAAGTGTGCCCATGGAGTTTGATTCATAATAAATCTTTGTAAAAATTGAGCAGCTGTTGTAGATCCTGCTCCTCCAACATAATTAATATTTTGCATGTCAGCATTTTTTGAGTCAATTAATTTGTCAAAGTTTTTATTTAAGGGCATTCTCCAGACTTTTTCTTCAACAATTTCTCCAACATTAATTAGTTGATTTGATAATTTATCATTATTCGAAAATAAACCAGCATATTCAGATCCTAAAGAAACAATTATCGCACCTGTTAATGTTGCTAAATCAATAATAAATTTTGGTTTAAATTTTTCTTCTGTATAAGTTAGCGCATCAGCTAAAACTAATCTACCTTCTGCATCAGTGTTTAAAATCTCAACAGTTTTTCCACTATAAGATTGAACTATATCTCCAGGTCTTTGTGCATTGCCTCCTGGCATATTTTCTACAAGACCAACAACACCTACAGCATTAATTTTTGCTTTTCTAATTGCTAAACTTTTCATTAATCCTACTACTACTGCAGATCCAGCCATATCATATGTCATGTCTTCCATAAATTTTGCTGGTTTCAAAGAAATTCCTCCGGTATCAAAGCAAACTCCTTTTCCAACAAAAGCTAAAGGTTTGGAATCATCTTTCAACCCTTTCCACTCCATGGTAACCAAATAAGATCCTCTAATACTTCCTTGTCCTACTCCAAGCAAAGTATTCATTCCTAGTTTTTTTAATTTTTTCTCATCATATATATTTATTTTTAAACCATTCTTACTTAATGATTTTAATCTTTTAGCATATTCATCTGGATGCAAAATATTACCAGGTTCAGAAACCAAATCTCTAGTGTAAAATGTACCATCTTCTATAGCTTTAAATTTAATTTGATCATTTAAAGATGGTTTATTTTTACCACTTACAGAAATAAAAATTTTCTTTTTATCTTTTTTAGTTTTGTACTTTTCAAATTTATAAGATTTTAATTTTATGCCATGTAAAAAATAACCTACAAGATTACTAAAATTATTACTGATAGAATCTGAATTTAAATTATATTCGTTTTGTTTGTAGTTTTTTATAAGATCAACAAAATTTGCACCCAAATTTTCTAAATCGGAACTTTTAGAATTTTTTTTTAAAGATACTAAAATAATTTTTCGTTTCGAATTTATATCGAAGGTGAGTATTTTTTTCTTTGTGTCCTTAGTTTTAATCAGGTCTAAAATAAAAGTATATTCAGAGCTAGATATATACTTCTTGAGATGCAAAATATTAAATTTTTCGTCAACAAATAAAATAAGATTTGTTGTATTTCCTTTAGTTAAACTGTTTTTATAACTAATATTGATTGACATAAATTTTAAATACACTCTGTACGAGATGAATGCTATATAAGAATAAATTTGCAAAAATTCAATGAAAAAAATCCTATTTAGAAAAATACTTTTTGATTATATGAGTTTTTTTTTAATAGCTCTAATAAGCACTAGTGTAATTGTATGGGTATTTCAAGCAGTCAACTTCCTAGATATTATGATAGAAGATGGAAGAGACTACCTAATATACATAAATTACTCTTTACTAAATTTCCCAAAAACATTCAGTAAACTTTTTCCATTTATATTATTTTTTAGTATTTTTTATGTTACTACAAAAATTGAATTAAATAATGAACTAATAATACTTTGGAATTTTGGAATAAATAAAATTGAACTGATCAATTTTATTTTCAAAGCGTCGTTAATTTTATTTCTTATTCAATTAATTCTTACATCTATTTTGGTTCCTAAATCTCAAGAATTAGCCAGGTCTTTTCTTAAAACATCTGAGGTAAATTTTTATGGTAACTTTATCAAAACTCAGAAATTTAATGACACTATTAAAGGAGTAACAATTTATAGTGAAAAAAAAGATAAAGATGGAAATTTATATAATTTGTATTTAAAAAAAGATATTAATAAAAATGAATTTAAAGTCACCTATGCTAGAAAAGGAATTTTTAAAAAAATAAATGATGTTCCAATATTAGTTTTATTAGATGGAACAACTATAACTGGCTCGGATAATGAAATCACAAATTTTTCATTTTCGAAATCAGATTTTTCTCTAAAAAATCTTGAAACAAACACAACTACCTATCCAAAAAATCAAGAAATTTCTTCAATAAAATTAATTAGATGTATCAAAAACATAAAAAATTTAAAAAATAATAAATTTAATAACGAGATAAAAAAAATTGAAAATTGCAATATTCAAAATATAGAAAATCTTTTTAAAGAATTTTATAAAAGATTTATCATACCGATCTATATTCCTTTATTATCAATAGTTTCATTTTTACTTATTTTATCTTCAAAAGAAAAATCAAATTATATGAAATATAGGATGTTTACATTTATTTTAGGTCTAACAATAATTATTTTTTCAGAAACAACTATTAGATTTGTATCTGGGGAATTATTACAAAATTTAATCTTATTAATTTTACCAATAATTTTTATTTTAATTTTATACATGAGTTTTACAAAAAAATTTAACAGTAAAAAAATATGAAAGTATATTTAAAATTTTTTTTAATAATTTATCTAAAATCTTTTTTCTATGTGATGATAGTAATGGCTAGCTTAGCATTTATTTTGAATCTCTTAAGTGAACTCGATTTTTTTAAAGATTTAGATGTTAAAACTTCTTTTCCATTATCTTTATCTTTATTAAATACACCAGATTTAATTTTTCAAATGTTTCCATTTATTTTTTTAGTAACAACACAATTATTTTTTATTAAATTATTTGATAATCAAGAAATTGAAGTGCTCAAATATTCTGGTTTTAAAAATTCAAAGATACTTATAATTTTAAGCACATTTTCTATTATTTTTGGATTTATTATTTTACTACTTTTTTACAATTTATCATCCAATCTAAAAAATATTTATTTAGAATTAAAATCTGGCTATGCAAATGATGGTAAATATTTAGCAGTGATTACAAAGAATGGTTTATGGATCAAAGACAAGGTAGATAATAGGGTTTTTATAGTTAATTCAAGAAAGGTAAATCAGCATTATTTGGTTGATACATTTATTACTGAATTTGATGAAAATTTTAATGTCAGAAGAAATATTAAAAGTGAAAAAATAGATATTTCAAATAATTTGTGGGTAATTGAAAATGCAAAAATTTATAATAAAAATGAATATAAAATTATTTCAAATTTAAAAATAAATACAAATTTTAATTATGAAAGAATTCAGAAACTCTACTCTAACTTATCCTCATTAAATATAATTCAACTTTATGAACTTAAAGAAAATTATAGAAAACTTAATTATTCAGTTACAGATGTAAATCTTCAAATTTTTAAAATATTTTCGTTACCTTTATTTCTGCTTTTAATTACAATTTTTTCTTCTATCATCATGTTAAAAGTTAAAGCAATAGAGAGTAATACTTTTAAAGTATCTTTAGGTATTTTTTTTTCAGTGATAATATATTATATCAATAATTTTTTTCATGTTCTTGGTAGTACAGAAAAAATAACATTGACTATGTCTATATTAATACCTTTGGCTATACTCACAACCGTAAATACAATAATGTTATACAATATTAATGAAAAATAAATTTTATAAATTTGGTCTGATATTGTTTTTATTTTTATTTTGCTTTAAAGCAAATGGTGTTGAGCAATTTAACTTCAATATCACTGAAATAGAAATTATTGAAAACGGTAACAAGTATAAAGGAATTAGGAGAGGAGAAATATCAACACCTGAAGGAATTGTAATAATTGCAAATGAATTCTTATATGACAAAAAATTAAATATTTTAGATGCCAATGGTGACGTTGAGATTAGAGATGAAATTAACAATTATTTAATAAGTACCAATAAAATTAAATATTTTAAGAATAAAAATCTGATTTTAACATATGAAAAATCAAGTGCTACTAATTTAAATGATAAATCTTCTATTGATGCAAAAAAATTTAAATATGATGTATCCAAAAATAAGTTGAGCGCTGTAGGTAACGTAATTTTAAAAGATAATTTAAATAATTATAAATTATATGCAGATGAAATCATTTATTTCAAAAATGATGAAAAATATTTAACAAAAGGAAAAACAAAGATTTTGGTGGAATCAAAGTATGATTTTAGCTCAATGGATGTATTATTTTTGAAAAAAGAAATGGAAATCAGTTCAATTCATAAAACTAGAATTTTAACTGATAAAAATCAGTTATTTAATCTTTCAAATTTTAAATACTTGATTAATAAACAGGAACTTAGAGGTGAAAAGGTAACTGTTGTAACTAACTACGACTTACCAAAAAGTGATAAATTTTATTTAGAGAGTGGTTTTTTTGATTTAAAAAATCAAAAATTTATTGCTAAAAATACTAAAATAAAACTTCATAATGAAATATTTGGAAATTCTGGAAATGATCCTACATTAGTTGGAGCGTCATCTTCTAGCGAAAATGGTATTACTGTTATAAATAAAGCTGTTTTTACCAGTTGTAGTGAGAAGGATGACTGTCCACCTTGGTCGATACAAGCTGAAGAAATCCAACACGATAAAAACAAAAAAGAATTAAAATACAAAAATGCTTTATTAAAAATTTATAATATCCCTGTTTTATATTTTCCAAAATTTTTTCACCCAGATCCTACAGTAAACAGACAAACTGGTTTTCTAAAACCAAAAATTAATAATTCAAATATATTAAGTAATTCTTTCAGTTTGCCATATTATAAAGTATTATCAGCTAGTTCAGATTTCACTTTAATACCTACTTTATTTGATAACGGTACTGTTATGGCTCAAAATGAATTTAGAAAGGTAGGAAAAAACTATGAATTTGTTTCAGACTTTGGGTTTGTAAATAATTATGAATCTGCTTCACTTGGAAAAACAAAAAATATTAATCATTTTTTCTCTAAATTAAAATATGATTTAGATTTCAATAATTTTGAATCAAGTGATTTATCTTTATCAATAGAAAGAGTTAATAACGATAATTATTTAAAAGTATTTGAGGCAAATATTTATGACAGTACAGTAAAACCTAAAAATCAAGATGTGTTAAATAGTGAATTAAAAATAGAACTAGATCATAATAAATATAATTTATCTATGGGAGTTCAATCATTTGAGAACTTACAGCTAGCAAATAATGATCGATATCAATTTATTTTACCTTATTATAACTTTAATAAAAATATTTTTGAAAATTTTGATAAAGGCACAATTAGTTTTAGCTCAAAGGGAAGTAATGATTTAAATTTTACAAATAACTTAAAAACAAAAATTATTAATAATTTTAATTTTAATGGGAATGAAATAATAACAAAAAAAGGTATTGTAAATAATATCAACATAAGTTTGAAAAATTTAAACTCTTTAGGTAAGAACAGCTTAGAATATAAATCAAGTCCACAAATAGAATTAATGAGTCTTTATGAATTTAATTCTAGCTTACCTTTAATTAAGAGAAATAGTACTTCAAAAAGTTTTATTACACCAAAAATTTCATTTAGATTTAATCCTGCGGATATGAAAAATTACTCAAGCACTTCACGAAATATAAATACAGATAATATTTTTTCTTTAGATCGTTTTGGTTTAGATGATACTTTGGAGTCAGGAAGGTCATTAACTCTTGGTATTGATTATAAAAAAGAAAAGCTTGGAGATATAAATAAGTATTTTGAAGCCAAACTAGCTACAGTACTTAGAGATAAAGAGGAAAATTTTATTCCAAAAAAATCAACACTTAATAAAAAAACTTCAAATTTGTATGGTTCAATAAAAAATAATTTCTCTGAAAATTTAAGTTTTAATTATAATTTTGCAATAGACAATGATTTAAACACATTTGAGTACAGCGATTTAGGAGCAAAATTAACTTTAAATAATTTTTCAACAGAATTAATTTTTATTCAAGAAAATGGGGAAATGGGTAATAATGATATTCTTGAGAACTCATTTCTTTACAATTTAAATGAAAAAAATAAATTATCTTTTAATACAAGAAGAAATAGAAAGCTTAATTTAACAGAATATTATGATTTAGTTTATGAATATAAGAATGACTGTCTAATTGCAGGTTTAAAATATAAAAAAACGTATTACGAAGATAGAGACTTGAAACCTGAAGAAAATTTGTTCTTTACAATAACATTATTTCCTTTGACTAATTTTGAGCAAAAAGTAAGTCAATAAAATGATTTATAAGTTTAAAATATTTTTTTTTATAATTCTTTTCTTCTACTACGGTCTTCTTCCTGCAAAAAGTAATGAAAACAAAATACTTTTCAAAATTAATAATGAAATAATTACAACAGTTGATTTAATTAATGAAATTAAGTACTTAAAAATGTTTAATAAAAAATTAGATGATATTGAACAAGAGAAATTATATGAATTATCAAAAAATTCAATTATTAGAAATAAATTAAAAAAAATAGAATTATCTAAACATTTAGAAAAAATTGAAATAGAAAAAAAATATTTAGATAATATTATTTCTAATTTTTACAAAAAAAATAATTTTGAAAATTTACAAAGTTTTAAAAATTTTGTTTTGGAAAATAATTTGACAATTTCATTTATTGAACAAAAAATCACTATTGAAAGTATTTGGAATCAATTTATTTTTCAAAAATATATAAATGATGTAAAAATAGATCGAGAAGAAATTAGGAAAAATATAATTAAAAATAACTTTCAAAATGAATATCTTATTTCTGAAATAGTATTTAATCTTAAAACTGATGAGAATTTAAAAGAAAAATTTAAAATTATTAAAAATGATATAGATAATAAAAGTTTTGAGACCGCAGCATTTATTCATAGTATTTCTGATACTGCAAATCAAAGTGGTAAGGTTGGCTGGATTAAAGAAAATTCACTAAATCCAAAAATAAAATTATCAGTATCTAAAATAAAAAAAGGTTCTTATACAGATCCAATTGTGGTGCCAGGTGGTTTCGTAATTTTAAAAATTAATGATAAAAAAATTGTGAAAGTAGCAGACAATGTTGAAAATGAAATTGAATTAATTGTTAAAACAAAAACCCAAGAACAATTAAATCAATTCTCAAATATTTATTTAAATAAAATTCAAAAAAATACAATAATCAATGCATCATAGTCCAATACTAATTTTAAATGGTGAACCTAATAGTATTTTTTCAGAAATTTTTTTTAAAACATTAAACAAAATCAAAATTAAAAGCCCTCTCATCTTAATATCATCAAATAAAATTTTAGAAAAACAAATGAAAAAACTTAAATTTAAGAAAAAAATAAAATTATTAGACTACAAAAATTTAAATTACCAAAAGCTTGATAATAAGTCGATTAACTTAATAGATATAGATTATAATCAAAAAAAAGCTTTTGAAAAAATATCTAAAAAATCTAATAAATTTATACATGAATCTTTTGAAATAGCATTTCAAATACTTAAAGAAGGAAAAATTAAAAAATTTATTAATGGACCTATTTCAAAAAAAACTTTTTTAAATAAAAAATTCCCTGGAATTACAGAGTATATTTCGAAAAAGTTTTCAAGAAAGAAAAATTGCATGTTAATTTATAATAAAAATTTGTCAGTATGCCCATTAACTACTCATCTACCAATTAAACAGGTATCAAAAAAAATAAATAAAAAATTAATTAATGAAAAAGTTATTTTAATAAATAATTTCTATAAAAATTTTCTAGGATCTGCTCCAAGAATTGCTGTTTTGGGTCTTAACCCACATTGTGAAACTGTTCATAATTTTGATGAGGACGAAAAAATTATTAAACCTGCGGTAAATAATCTCAAAAAAAAATTTAAAATTTCAGGACCATTTCCAGCAGATACTACTTTTATTAAAAAAATTAGAGAGCAGTTTGATGTGGTTATAGGTATGTACCACGATCAAGTTCTTACGCCTATTAAAACTCTTTATGAGTATGATGCAATAAATATAACGCTTGGTTTACCATTTATTAGGATATCTCCAGATCATGGTCCAAATGAAAAAATGATGGGCAAAAATCTTTCTAATCCTTTGAGTTTAATTGAGGCTATAAATTTTTTGGATAAAAATTGATTAAAGCAAAAAAAAGTTTAGGTCAAAATTTTTTAATAGATAAAGATGTTTTAGAAAAAATAGCAAACATTATAAAAATTAAAAACAAAATTGTCCTTGAAGTTGGTCCTGGAACTGGAAATTTGACATCTATAATTTTAAAAAAAAAACCAAAAAAATTTATTGTTATTGAAAAAGATAACTATTTAGCAAAAAAACTTGAAAGTAATTTTAAAAATCAATTAACTGTAATTAACGAAGATATTTTAAATCTTAATGAAAATTTGCTGTCAAAAGAAAAAATGTCTGTATTTGGTAACTTGCCATACAACATTTCTACTGAAATTCTTAGCAAATGGATAATTAATTTAAAAGATATATTTTGGTTTGACTGTCTAATCTTAATGTTTCAAAAGGAAGTTGCTGACAGAATTATTGCAGATTTTAATACATCTAACTATGGAAGATTATCTATAATAAGTAATTGGAAACTCAATATAAAGAAAATCTGTGACATTAGACCTGATAGTTTTTTTCCACAACCAAAAGTGGATAGTTCATTGTTATATTTTTATCCAAAAGATAATTATTTTAAAATTAAAAATCCTAAAACTTTAGAAAAAGTTACTAGGATTTTTTTCAATCAAAGACGTAAAATGCTAAAAAAACCATTTAATCAATTATTCAATGGAAATGTTGAAGTTTTGAATAAGCTTAAAATAGATTTAAAACAAAGACCTCAAAACTTAAATTTTGACATGTATTATAAACTGGCTGCTGAATATGAAGAATTAATTAGTTAATTTTTCAACATGTTTCCTTATATATTCTAAGTCATAATCTTTCGAACCGTTATCTATTTCTGCTTCAATAAGATTGTTAATTTTATAGTAACACTCATTTAAATCATTATTGATCACTACATAATCATAGTTTATCCAATGTAATACATCTCTCTCGAATTGTTTCATTCTTTCTTCTGCTATTAGCTTATCATTCATATGTCGTTTAGATAATCTTTCGAATAAAATTTCTTTACTAGGTGGAAGAATAAAAAATGTAATTAACTTATAATCTAATTTTTTATTCTTTATTTGGTCAGCTCCTTGCCAATCAATATCAAAAAGTACATTTTTACCTTTATTTAAATTATCAATAACTGGGGTTCTTGTAGTGCCGTAAAAGTTATTGAAGACTTTTGCGTGCTCGAGAAATTCTTCATTTTTTATCAACCTTTTGAAGTCTAATTCATTAATAAAAAAATAATCTTCATTTTGATTTTCATTTGTTCTCGGTTGTCTGGTAGTATGTGATATAGAAATTTCAAAATTATCTTTTTCAGATAATTTTTTAACTAAAGTGGTTTTACCAGCTCCTGAAGGAGAGGATAAAATTATCATTACCCCATCTTTATCTGATGGCATTTAAATTTTCTAGTTAGCTTTTCCTTCGATAAATTTAACTGCATCACCTACAGTTAAAATTTTCTCAGCTTCACTATCTGATATTTCAGATCCAAATTCTTCTTCGAAAGCCATCACCAATTCAACTGTATCTAAACTATCAGCTCCTAAATCATCTATAAAACTTGATTCTTCAGTTACTTTTACCTCATCTATACCTAGGTGATCTGCTACAATTTTTTTAACTTTGCTTGAAACGTCTTCTGACATATTGATCCTTTTCGTTATAAATTCTTAATAGTTTAAAAACCTATTTTGTCAAGCCATATACATGCCCCCGTTAACATGTAAAGTTTCACCATTTATATAACTTGATTGATTTGAGCATAAAAAAAGCACTGCATTTGCAATATCTTCTGGTTCTCCTAATCTTGCAGAAGGAATTTTTGATATTATGGCCTCTTTAAATTTATCATCCAATTTATTAGTCATTGCTGTCTTAATAAATCCTGGTGATATACAGTTTATGTTAATATTTTTTTTAGCATATTCTATGGCTAAACTCTTAGACATCGCAATAATACCGGCTTTAGATGCGGTATAATTTGCTTGTCCTAGATTTCCTGTGTGACCAACAACAGATGTAATGTTAACAATCTTGCCCGATTTGTTTTTTAACATTTTTTTTATTGCAAATTTACTCATTAAAAAAGTTGAGGTTAAATTAGTATTAATTACTTTTTGCCATTCCTCTAAGCTCATCCTTATTGCTAAATTATCCTGGGTGATACCCGCATTATTAACTATGCAATCTAATCTACCACCAAGTTCATTGGAAGCGTTTTCAACAAATTCCTCAATTTTATCACTTTGAGAAATATCAAACTTTAATGTTTTAATCTTCTCATATTTACCTTTTAGTTCCTCAAGTTTTTCTATTCTTGTACCTGAGGCTAAAATATTTGCTTCTGATT
>Ga0163111_10002828_pt1 | contig 11076 bp, 6 predicted proteins | sample CRUFie1St18metaG_FD_109645 | JGI IMG/M metagenome (GOLD analysis project Ga0163111, IMG submission 109645) | Marine microbial communities from the Costa Rica Dome - CRUD Field 142mm St18 metaG | ecosystem: Environmental > Aquatic > Marine > Oceanic > Photic zone | place: Costa Rica: the Eastern... | reverse complement strand
TAGGTGTGGCGCTGTATAGTTTCTTTTTATGTTTTGCCATGAACTTCTTTAAGAGAGAAGAAAGAGAAGCAATGGGATCAAAAAAACATGAACCACTCCCTATATAAGAAATGATTCATGTTGTTATAAACGGATTAATCCAATTTATTTTGTGCATTAGGAAAGACAATTGTCGGTTCGAAACCTTTCATCTCTTCAGGACTCATAAAGGCATAGGCGATGATAATTAAAATATCACCAACTTGACATTTTCTAGCCGCAGCTCCATTCAAACAAATGACTCCCGAACCACGTTCTCCTTTGATAACATAGGTTTCTAGACGTTCGCCGTTGTTATTGTTAACAACTTGTACGCGTTCACCTTCCATAATATTTGATGCTTCCATCAAATCTTCATCTATGGTAATGCTACCAACATAATTTAAGTTTGCTTCCGTAACGGTTGCACAGTGGATTTTCGATTTGAATATCTGTAAAAACATAATTCAATAAATTTTCTCTAAGAATAAATGCAACTCTTTTTTTAGCAGATTGCTGAGTTACACCGCAAAGGTACGGTTTAGGAACGACAAAAATGCCATAGATTTCAAAATAAAAAGAGTATCCTCCTTTTGGTGGATTTACAAATGGCAAGCATTTATTATGGAAAAAATACAGATGTTAAATTTGTTTTTATAGACCACGATCTTCCAATGACTTAATTTATAAGCTAAAAACTTGATAGAAATAGTCGAATTACTACGCTTTAATAAATGGAGTAGTTTGTTTATTATCAATCTTTAAGAGGTATAAACCTTTGTCTAGATTCTCTACGTTAATACGGTCATTGTTAGCAATAATACCACTGCGAATTAGGATGCCAGTAGTATTGTAAATTTGATATTTTTGAACTTGTTTTAAACCTGAAATTTGGATGAAATCCGTTGTTGGAACAGGATCGATTTTTATGGGAGCTTCCGTGCGTAATTGGCTCGTAGACAACATCGGTGGAACTAATTTGGAGATTTTATTAGCATTGGCTTCCGCAATGTATAAATCATCGTTATAAAATGCTAGTCCTCTAGGAAAACCTAGACCTTGTATAACAACACTTGCTGTGATAGAACTGGCACTAAGATCAGCTTTTTTCAAAATAAAACCATCCGCAATGTATAGATCATCGCCATGAATGACTAGTTCTAGAATAACGTTTAGACCAGTGATTACATCTGTTGTAGCAGCAGGATTAGAAAGGCTCATTTTAGTAACAGCACCATTTTCTGCAATGTACAAATCATCGCCATGAATGGCTAAGTGATTAGGTTTGTTGGTATAAATGAGCGTGGTTTGATTAAAAGAAGAAGAGCTTAAATCTATCTTATAGATGTTGCCATCCAGTTCGCTTGACCAATATAGGTTATCACCTTTTACTGCTATTCCTTCCGCAAAGTTTAAGCCTGTTGCAATTTCTACAGGAGTAGGATTGGTAGCAGCGAGGTCAATTCTAGAAATTTTAGCACCAAAACTGTGAATGCAATATAAACTGTCACCAACAATACACATCTCTTGGATCGCGTCCATATTAGCGATTCCACTGGTATAATTGAGGTTATTAGGATCGTCTAAAGTAATACTGGAAAGCGTATTGTTCTCTGCCATATAAAGCAAATTCCCTTTAGAAGCAATGGTGTTTGGAGTACTAAGCCCTGTTGCAATAGAAACTAAAGATTGTGCTATAAGGCTATAGGTAGTTAAGAACAGTATCCCAGTAATAAAAAATAATCTCATTGTGATAATAGTTGTTTGAATATTTAAATAATAATGCAAATAACTTGAAAATGAAATTAATATATCTAAAAATGATATACACTGCTAGTATGTGTAGATGAAAGCTATATTTTTGATCTAGAAGCACAGGTTCGTAAAAATAAAAAGAGCCTGTGGGCAACAGGCTCTTTTTTCTCAATCTTTAAAGATGAATAAACTCAACTAAAAAGGGTCTATGAATACTACTCTATATATACAGATGTAGGCTTGGTGTTTTTTGGTGTATGTAGTTGAAAAAAAAGTTATTTTTTTTTCAAAACAGTACTTTTCCCTTTTATCGTGGTTTATTCTATCGTCTTAATTCCAAGCAAAAGATAATTCTTTAGCAGATTTTACCAATCGCAAAAATTCTGTTCTATACCCATCAACATCTTTGCCCAAGGCACTTTTTGCGTAGCGAGCAACCAAATCATAATCTGCATTGCCTTTGAATTCAGAATCTCTTAACAACATTCCATAAGCAGCTACGGCCGCAGAAAAGCGGAAATTATCCGATGTTTCTTCCATTGAAGGGATTGTTCCTTTGGCAAGCGCATTGCTAATTAGAATACTCGTGTTAGATTTTTCAGGCTTATAGCGGAAGCGAATTTGCATTAAATCACTCGTATTATTGGCTAATTGAGCTTTTTTAGGCGATTTATTTTTGGTGCGCTCAATTGCTTGAGTAGATTTAGAATCAGAAAGAATGACTTCATAAATAGCCGTCACGGTATGTCCTGCACCTAATTCTCCTGCATCTTTGCTATCATCATCAAAATCTTCTTGAGCTAATAAACGATTTTCATAACCAATCAAGCGATAAGCTTTGACAAAATTTGGATTGAACTCTACTTGAATTTTTACATCTTTTGCCAAGGTAAACATATTGGCACGCATCTGTTTGATGAATACCTTTTTTGCTTCATCTATATTATCAATATAAAAATAATTGCCATTCCCTGCATTGCTAATCTGCTCCATTCTACTATCCTTATAATTGCCCATTCCAAAACCACAAATCGTCAAATAAATATTGTCTTTGCGTTTTTCTTCAATAATGCGAACCAATTCTGCATTATCCGATACACCAACATTAAAGTCACCATCTGTCGCTAAAATAACGCGGTTATTCCCATCGTCAAGCAAATTTTCTTTGGCCAACTTATAAGCTAAATGAATACCTTCGCCACCGGCAGTAGAACCACCTGCCTTAATATTATTAAGGGCATCTAGAATGGTGCGTTTTTGATTGGCAGGAGTGGGAGCCAAGACTAAGCCTGCTGATCCTGCATAAGAAACGATAGAAATTTTATCCTTCTTCCCCATTTGATTGAGTAACAATTCAAAGGACTGTTGTAATAAAGGCAATTTATTTGGAGCATTCATAGAACCCGAAGCATCAATCAAAAAGACCAAATTGGACGGCTTGATTTGATCGTAATCCAATTCTTTTCCTTGTAATCCCACATGGATTAAATGGTGGTCTGCATTCCAAGGAGAAGGACCAATTTCCATGTTAATAGAAAAAGGATGCTCGTCGGTAGGTTGTGGATAGTCATAATTAAAATAATTGACCAATTCCTCAATACGAACCGCATCAGCAGGCGGCATACGGCGTGTAGCTAAAAAACGTCTAGTATTACTATATGAAGCATTGTCAACATCAATTGATAAAGTCGAAACAGGCAATTGTTCTGCTGATTCAAAGCGATTGGCAGTGATATGGTCGTAATCTTCATTGTCAAAACCTCCTCGGCTAGAGGATGATTCTTGCCATTGGTACGTTTGAGATTTATAATTTTTTTGAGCAGGTGCTTGTGGCTGTGGTTTTGCACTTGGTTTTTCGGTAACTACCGCATTGAATAAGGTTCCATTGGAAGCGCCACTAAAGCCTCTAGCATGGGACTCCTGATTATAATGTTGAGCATTGCTGCTTTTCCAAAGAAAAGCAATGCTGTTATCCTCTAAAATATCAGACGTATCGTTTAAATGTTGTTTGATTTTTTCTTTGGAAGAAAATTGGGGCGAAGTAGTGGTGTTGGTTTGGGGTTTGGTTGGAGTTGAACTTTCATTTGAAATGGGCTCACAAGAGTATAAGGCCATTGCACTTAGAAAAGTCAAGGGAAGGAATGTACGTTTCATAAGGTTGGTAGTTTTAAGAAAACTCTGTTTTATAACTTTCCTTAAAACAGGCATTAAACCTCAAAAAGTTCCCCCTTTTCTAAATCTTAACGTATTCACTACCAACAAAAAAAAATCCTCCCTCAATTGAAAATGAACTCAAAAGAAAAAGGATTATAGCGTTATAAAACGCCTCAAAGGATTATGTGTTTAACAACCAGTGCTGTGTGGAACTTTTATGACTGGATTTACTATAGTACTGGTTCCAACGGCTTGAAATCGAACATTCCAAGAACCATCTAAATTTTGGTTCATTTGTTTTGCCGTTACTTTAAAATTTGGATAAATCATTTTATGTGTAAACGAAAAACGTTTGATGTTACTTTCTTTAGAAGGCTCTGCCTCGTCGGTTAATTTTAATTCAAGGCTACAGGCACAGCCATTATTATTTTCTTTATAGACACTTCCATTAAATGAAATTTTTAGTTTTCTTTTATACTTTTTTACCCACTTGCCATTGTTATTTTTAGTTCTGTACTTCATTTGAGCAATTAGTCTAGACCCATGGTAATTTCTAGGGATAAATTTTTTAGTCTCTATACAGAATCTATACAATATTTGTTGTGTTCCATGTGAATATGGAACGTATTGATTTAGACCACTAGGAAGATGAGACGCTTCATAAACACAACAAGAATTACTCGTAATCGTATAATTTTTGCTTCCTGTAATATCTTGACAGGCTGTTCCCGAGTTTTTATAACTAACCGTGTATCCAACACTGAAGTCACCATCACAAGGTAGGGTAAAGTTTGTTGTGTATCCACTTTGTGAGTTAACAGTGTCTTGTTGACCGTTAACAGAGAAAATAATGTAGTCAATTGAAATACCTTGGTTGAGAAGAGAACTAATAATACTAGATTGAAAATAGACCTTTATTTGCCCCGCACCACCTAGAATATCTTCTATCTTGATGGCATTGCCAATTTGTACAGCATAAGAATCACAGTCCGATAGTACGGTAATGGTTTTGCTACATGTTTCCACAACAGCAGAATTAGCATCTAATACATTTAAGGTTACTAGGTAGCCACCTGTTGCTTGGAAAGAAGCACTGACAGAAGGACCGTTGAGTGTAACAGTATTGTTGTTTTCTTGATATGTCCATTTGTAAGTGTATCCAGAAGTAATATGATTCACGGTAAAGTTATAGTCACTCAAACTAGGGATGTTATTTATAGCAGTAAATGCAGATATATTAGAACTGCATTGTGTGTTGCCAGTATTACTGCCGTTAGTGTTTCCTGTTGTATTGCCACTAGAGGTACTTCCAGTACTTGGTTGTAAGTTGCATCCTGCAAACAACCGATCAATTTCTGTTTCGTTATAGTCTAGAGGGTTAGAAGCAATTCTATGACTCGAGGGGTGTTCATTAATGGATTCATCAAGTTTGTTAATATCCATGGCTAACACATCTTCTAATAATTCATGGTCACTCTCTGTAATGGCATACTGTTTTCCACCAAAAATAGGATTGTAGACATAAGTGCAGCCAACTTTACAGCAATTTTTTTCATTAAAAATTGCAGCTAAAATTTCATCTTCAAAAGGATGTCCAATCAAAGGTTCATCTCGTCCCGATGTTTCAATTTTTAGGATACGTTCATTGGCTAATTGGCGAGCAGAACGAATCCCCATTTCTTTTTCAAATGCAGCGATATATGGTAATTCTTCTACTACTTCTTCATCTTCCCCAATGTCTTCTCCCGTATCGAACGTTTCACTTCTTTGGGTAAGGGTTTCGTATACTGTTTCTAAATGCTCTAAGTTTTTAAAAACGAGCATGCCATTTTCTTTACGAATGTCTTTAAAGTAGTCCTCTTCAAATGAAAATTTTGATGTTGGAGTACTATTATTATTTCCACTAAAGAAATCACAGGAAGAAAATACGCCCATAATCAGTAGCATGATAGCACTAAAAGTTAAATGCTTTTTTTGTTGGAATGTGTTCATTGTTTTGGTTAATTTGAATTTTAAATAATTAAACTTAATCTTACTCATTGAAAGAAAAGTAAGGTTGATTGTCTTATTGTTTAATGCTGAAAGCCAATGTTTTATTCCTGCTAAAAAATGCTAATTTCTGAATTGTAGGACTCGACTGCTGAACGGTATTTAATACTTGTTGAATAGACTGTTTGAACTTCTAAAAGGATAGAAAAATTTAAACAACATAGAGGTGGTTAACAATAAAAAAGGAAAGCCCTTTTAAAAAGAACCTTCCTTCTATAATAGTTATATATCGTTTGGCTTAGTAAGCCAATAATTCTTCTAAAGCTGTAATCAAACGCTCTTGTGGCATAAATTGACGTTCCAAATCTTTGGCAAAAGGGAATGGAGTATCCAAACTAGCAACACGTTTAATGGGGGCATCTAAATGCTCGAATAAATTCTCAGCGATGTAAGCGGATAATTCACCACCAATACCACCAATCATAGTGTCCTCATGCAACAACAATACACGATTCGTTTTCTTCACAGAAGCGCCAATCGTTTCGTAATCCAATGGCAACAAGGTACGCAAATCTACCACTTCAATATCAGCGCCCAATTGCTCCGCAGCCGCTTTTGCCCAATGTACCGCATTACCATAAGTAACAATTGTAGCTTCTGAACCTTCGCGTGCAATAGCTGCTTTTCCAATTTCAACTGTATAATAATCATCTGGAATATCAGCAGACATAGAGCGATACAAGGCTTTATGTTCAAAGTACATGACAGGGTTAGGGTCTTCGAAAGAAGCCAATAAAAGCCCCTTCGCGTCATAAGGATTCGAAGGATAAACAACCTTTAATCCAGGAGTGTGAGTAAACCAAGCCTCGTTACTTTGAGAATGGAATGGCCCTGCGCCAACACCGCCCCCCGTAGGCATACGGATCACCATATCGACATTTTGTCCCCAACGGTAATGTAATTTTGCCGCGTTATTTACAATCTGATTGAAGCCGCACGTTGCAAAATCTGCAAACTGCATTTCCATCATCGCCTTGTAGCCTTTCAAACTTAATCCTAAGCCAATCCCCATGATTGCACTTTCACACAAAGGCGTATTGCGAACACGGTCTTTACCAAATTGCTCTGTAAAACCATCTGTAATTTTGAAAACACCACCATAGTCTGCTATATCTTGTCCCATCAAGACCAAGTTATCGTATTTTTCCATTGCTTGACGCAAACCATCAGAAATAGCGTCTACAAAACGACGTGTAGAAACAGCTTCTGTTGCTGGATAAGTTGTCATAGAAGTATGCGGCGCATAAATATCACCCAATTCTGTTTCCAACGATGCTTCAACATCTGGTGTCGCATAGGCAATTGCTAATCCATCTTCTATATCTTTCTTGAAGGATTTGCGCAACAATTGAATTTCTTCCTCTACTAATATTCCTTCTTTGATCAAGAATTGCTCGTAGTTGCTAATAGGGTCTTTTTGTGCCCAATGATCCATCAAATCCTTAGGAACATATTTGGTACCCGAAGCTTCCTCGTGTCCACGCATACGGAATGTTTTGCATTCCAATAAAACAGGACGAGGATTTTTACGCATAGATTTTGCCAATTTGCTAACCGTATCGTAAACTTCTAGAATATTATTACCATCAATTTTATGACCTTCCATGCCGTAACCTACAGCACGATCAACCAAGTCCTGACAAGCATACTGCTCAGAGGTTGGCGTCGATAGACCATAACCATTGTTTTCAATCACAAAAATAACAGGCAAATTCCAAACTGCCGCAACGTTTAGAGCTTCGTGGAAATCTCCTTCACTGGTTCCTCCTTCTCCTGTAAATGCAACAGCAATTTTTCCTTCGTTGCCTAATTTATTTGCCAAACCAACGCCACCTGCAAAAGACAATTGTGGTCCCAAATGCGAAATCATCCCTACGATATTGAACTCAGGTGCTCCAAAGTGGAACGAACGATCACGTCCTTTGGTGAAACCAGGCAACTTACCTTGCCATTGGCAGAATAAACGTTCTAGAGGAACTTGTCTTGTGGTGAATACACCTAAGTTACGGTGCATGGTGAAAACGTACTCATCTGATTCCAACGCTGATGTTACCCCAACGGCAATAGCTTCTTGACCAATACCCGCAAACCATTTGCTGATGCGTCCTTGACGTAATAAAACCAACATTTTTTCCTCTACCATACGAGGTTTAAGCAACGCGCGATAAAGCTCTAGTAATTTCTTCTTGCTCAATCGCTTTTTATTGTAGCTAATCATTTTGAAAAAGCAGTTATTAATGGTAATAAAAACAACTAATCCACTGAAAATTATGGACAAAGAGTTGTATTTCAATTATAAGTTGAGACAAAGGTAGAAAACCTATAATTCATGCAAAATAAAAGCGGATAAAAGTTTTGAAGAAAAAAGGATTTAGAGCCCTTATTTTTGAATCGTTCTTTTTGGGATATTTCCCTATCTTTGTTCTGAATTTTCATCAACTAAAAAGTTTAATTGGATGTTTAGCGTTGGCGTTGGAAAACAGGTAATTGATTGTGTGGCAGATGGTGTAGGGATGTTGGGTTATGGTAAGGCAGGAAATGATGCTTTGGGGATTGAAACTCCTTTGTACAGTCGTGCTTTTGTAATTAAAAATTCAGGACAAGATAAATTGCTTGTTTTTGTGAACATAGAAATTTGTTTCCCCACAATTCCGCTGAAAAAAGCAGTGTTAGCAGAACTTAACAAAGGACAAACGCTTGTTTTTGACGAATCTAATGTGATGATAACCGCACAACATACACACAGTGCCCCTGGAGGAATTGATCATCCTGTTTTTTACAATACGTCTGTGCCTGGGCATCGTACAACGGTTTTTGATGCGTATAGAAATGCCATCGTTCAATCTATTGAACAAGCCGTAACAGCGATGCAACCTGCTGTTTTACGTTTTGAAAAAGCTGCTTTTGATGAAAAAACAGAAGTTGCCTTTAATCGCTCAATCGAAGCTTTAAATTCCAATCCAGAAACGAAGCAACAATATAAGGAAGAGGATGCGCACCTAGCGGTTGATCGCACCATGAAACTCTTGCGTTTTGAAACGCCAGAGGGAAAGCTGATTGGTTGCTTGAACTGGTTTGGTGTGCATACCACCAGTGTTTCCAATGACAATACAAAGATTTGTTCGGACAATAAAGGCTATGCAGCAACCTTCCTAGAAGAGCAGTTGAGTACAGATGATACTACCGTAGTAACGGCCTTTGCACAAGATGCAGCAGGTGATGTGACGCCCAATTTTATCTGGGATAAAAAGAAAAAATGGCTACGCGGAAAGTTTGAAAATGACTTTGAAAGTGCACAATACAATGGAAAATTGCAGGCAAATCATGCAGCTAAATTACTAGAAACAGCCAAACAGAAGAGGACTGTAGCAGAAGATATTGATTGTTTGACGCTATTTTTCGATATGGGAAATGTGGATGTAAACCCTGAATTTGCCAATGGTAGAGAAGGAATGCAAACGTCTCCCTCTTGTATTGGAATGAGTTTCTTTGGAGGAACAAAAGAAGGACCAGGGGTGCCACGCCCTGTATTGAAAGCCGTGAATGTGGTGATTTCTTTTGGCGCTTTATTCGAGAAGTTAGTTTACCGAGCAACCTTATCCAAAGAAGGACAAAAAGCATTGGATCGAAAATTTGCAGCACAATATCCAAAAGCCATTGCGATGGAATTAGGTATCGGGCGCATTTTCTTAGTAACCAAAATGAGTCGTGTATTCTTTGTTCCCGATTTTATTGATCCAATGGTGCAATACTTTCGTCGATTGGGCAAAGAAGGACACTTGGAAACATCGCCTTGGGGACCAACGGTAATGCCGCTACAGATTATGATTCTAGGAAAAATTGCTATTGTCGGCATACCTGCAGAAATTACAACCATAGCAGGCGATCGCCTACGCAAAAGCGTCCACAAAATACTCGCTCAACGTGGAATTGAGGAAGTGATTTTATCGCCTTATGCCAACGGCTATGCAGGCTACATCACAACCAATGAGGAGTATCAACATCAATTGTATGAAGGTGGACATACCTTATTTGGACAATGGACATTGGCAGGCTACCAAACTAATTTTGAGAAAGTTGCTAAGGAGTTATTGAAGCCAGAAGATCAACGCTTGAAGCCAACGAGTGTTTGTCAGCCCTTCTTTGTACCAGAAGATAAGTTGTGGCGTGGGTTTAAGTAGATGGATTGGTGTGTTTCTAGAGAATGAAATTAAAAACAAAAACGCCAAGCAAATCCCAAAGACTCACTTGGCGTATACAAATAAGAATACTTATTCTATTGTTTAACTACTTTTTGTTGCCAAATTTTATCAGCTTGTTGTAAGCGAACAATATATGTGCCTGTTGGATATTTCGCCATAGGCAGCATGAATAGTTTATTGTTGTTACCAGTCATAGATTCGACTACCTGTCCTTGTAAGTTGGTTACCGTAATGGTATATTCCTCTGCTAGTTCTTGTGCTTGAATATAGAGCATATCCTGTGTTGGATTGGGGAATACTTGTAGTGGTTCTACTTGAGGTTGATTAGTGTTATTGGTTATACTCAATGTTACAGGGTGGCTGTAGAGTGTTAGGCGGGTGAAAGGAGAAAGAGCATAACTTATAATCGAATTTTTTATTTGTGCAGTATATACACCTGCATCTGTCGGTTGGAAGTTAGTAATAGTATATTCATTGATACCAAATGTGGTATCAATCAAGACACCATCTTTATACCAGTAATAGGTGTTATTGGTTACTGTATCGTCAACGATTAAGTCAATAGTATAATCTGTGCCTAAGGCAGGATTGACTGTTATTGCTGTTCCAACAGAATCTTGGAGATTACATGTAAAAGAGCCAGGTAAGTTTACAAATAATGAATAATTGGGTAGTATATCTTCGAATGTAAACTTGTTACTATATAGGCTTAGTGCATTTAAGTTTGGTGAATTCGACAAATTAGGAATGGTACCTGTAAGCTGATTTCGATATAAATGTACGTAGGTTAATGAAGGAAGATTATTAAAGTTAGGAATATTTCCTACTAATTGGTTTGAACTTAAGTTCAATTGTGTTAATTGTGGAATGTTACTAAAATCAGGAATATTTCCAGTTA